>ERZ1034976.905-NODE-905-length-25496-cov-35.152903_pt1 | contig 25496 bp, 17 predicted proteins | sample MGYA00520623_ERZ1034976 | MGnify/ENA primary metagenome ERZ1034976 (study PRJEB33766, sample SAMN09781774) | gut metagenome | biome: gut microbiome | host: Homo sapiens | place: Madagascar | study: EMG produced TPA metagenomics assembly of the PRJNA485056 data... | reverse complement strand
CAGATCAACGACACGCACCCCACCATGGTCATTCCCGAGCTCATCCGCCTGCTCACCACCGAGCACGACATCGAGTTTGACGAGGCCGTGACCATTGTGCGCTCCATGGTCGCCTACACCAACCACACGATTCTTGCCGAGGCGCTCGAGAAGTGGCCGCTCGCCAGCCTGCAGAAGGTCTCGCCCGCCATCGCTGACATCATCGTCAAGCTCGACGAGATCGCCAAGGCCGAGCACGACGACGCGCGCGTCGCCATCATCGACGAGCACGACACCGTCCACATGGCCCACATGGACATCCACTTTGGCTTCTCCATCAATGGCGTCGCCGCGCTCCACACCAAGATCCTGGAGGACACCGAGCTTCACCCGTTCTACGAGATCTATCCCGAGAAGTTCTCCAACAAGACCAACGGCATCACCTTCCGCCGTTGGATCCATGGCGCCAACCCCGCGCTCGCCAGCCTGCTCGACGATGTAATCGGCACCGATTGGCGCAGCACCGGTGACCTGAGCAAGCTTGCCGAATTCACCGACGACAAGGATGTTCTTGAGCGCCTGGCTGCCACCAAGACCGAGGCCAAGGCCATCATGCGCCAGTTCATGGCGCTCGAGCAGGGCGTGACAATCCCCTCCAACGCCATCATCGACGTTCAGGTCAAGCGTATCCACGAGTACAAGCGCCAGCAGATGCTCGCGCTCTACATCATCTGGAAGTACCTCGACATCAAGAACGGTAACAAGCCCGAGCATCCCGTCACCATCATCTTTGGCGGCAAGGCAGCGCCTGCCTACACCATCGCCCAAGACATCATCCACCTGATCCTGACGCTGTCGCAGTGGATCGCAAACGACCCCGATGTGGCCCCCTACCTGCAGGTTGTCATGATCGAAAACTACAACGTCACCGCCGCCGAGCGCGTGATTCCCGCCGCCGACATCTCCGAGCAGATCAGCCTGGCCTCCAAGGAGGCGAGCGGCACCTCCAACATGAAGTTCATGCTCAACGGTGCCCTGACCCTGTGCACGCTCGACGGTGCCAACGTGGAGATCGCTGAGCTCGTCGGCGACGAGAACATCTACACCTTTGGTGCCTCGTCCAAGCAGGTCGAGCAGCTCTACGCCGACGGCACCTATGACGCCGGCGCGCTCTACCGCAAGCCCGGCATCAAGCTGCTAGTGGACTTCATCACCAACCCCGCCTTTATGGCGACCGGCAACGCGGAGCGCCTGCAGCGTCTGCACGACGACATCAAGGGCAAGGACTGGTTTATGGCCCTGCTCGACATTGAGGAGTACATCCAGACCAAGGAGCGCGTGCTGGCCGACTACGAGGACCAGGATGCCTGGATGCGCAAGGCGCTGATCAACATCGCCAACGCCGGCACCTTCTCGTCCGACCGTACGATCTCCCAGTACAACGACGAAATCTGGCACCTGGACTAACCCGTTCCCCTTACCCATCCTCTTGAAAGCGGAGTCGTGGCAACACGGCTCCGCTTTTTGTGCCCGCGTGTTGCCCGTGGCCCGCCTCGACCAAATCGTCTCAATCTGTAACACCTACTCGGCAAAATTGGGTCTATCTGTTACAGATCAAGACAAACAGAATTGTTCCGATGAACTGTCTCAATCTGTAACAGATAACCGCTGGAATCGGGTCTACCTGTTACAGAACGAGACAGACGGGCAAGGCTGCTAAAACAATCTCGATCTGTAACAGGTAGCCGCCAAAAACAGTCCTTCGTGTTACAGATCGAGATGAAAGGACAGGCAGCTCGACGCCGTCTCGATCTGTAACATCTAGGCCCAATTTGGCCCTCCTCCTGTTACAGATCAAGACAAACTGACAGATGGACAACCCCAACACAAAGAAAGGCTCCCCTCTCGTCCAGTGGACGGGAGGGGAGCCTTATATGTGACCGCGGCAAAAGGATGGCAATACCGCAGTCGCCCAAAGGGAAGGCCTGGATGCACCGGGCCTAGATAAGGTTCTTACCAGACACCTTATCGAAGAGATGGGTCGCGTTCTTCTCGAACTTGAACCAGATGGGGTCGCCCGCCTTTAGCGCACCCTTGGCCTCAAGGTCAACAACAGGAATGATCAGGACGAACTGGCCATCGGGAGCAGTCACGTGGACGTGCTCGGTCGAACCCATGAGCTCAGTCACCTCGACGGTGCCCTGGAGCGCACCCTCCTCGTCCTTGTCGGCAAGCAGAATCTGCTCGGGGCGCACGCCGGCCGTGATCTCCTTCACGTCGCCGCCGTCCCAGTTAAGAGCAAGCTGAGCGCAGGTCTCGGGGGCGAGCGCCACGTTCATATCCTCGGTCTTGACGGTGAAGCCGTTGCCCGAGCGCACCAGCTGGGCATCGAAGAAGTTCATCTGCGGCACGCCGATGAAGCCGGCGACGAAGATGTTCGCGGGGTGGTTGAAGACCTCCTGCGGCGTGGCGATCTGCTGGACAACACCGTCCTTCATGACCACGATACGGTCACCGAGGGTCATAGCCTCGGTCTGGTCATGAGTAACGTAGATGAACGTGCCCTTGATCTCGTGACGCAGCTTGATGAGCTCGGCACGCATCTGGTTACGCAGCTTGGCGTCCAGGTTGGACAGCGGCTCGTCCATCAGGAAGACCTTGGGGTCACGAACGATAGCGCGGCCGATGGCGACGCGCTGGCGCTGGCCGCCCGAAAGCGCCTTGGGCTTACGGTCGAGGTACTCGGTGATACCCAAGATCTCGGCGGCGGAGCGAACCTTGCGGTCGATCTCGTCCTTGGGGACCTTCTTGAGCTCAAGCGTAAACGCCATGTTCTCGTACACCGTCATATTGGGGTACAGAGCATAACTCTGGAACACCATGGCGATGTCGCGGTCCTTGGGCGCCACGTCGTTGACGCGCTTGCCATCGATGAGCACATCGCCGGAGGTGATGTCCTCCAGGCCGGCGACCATGCGCATCGTCGTGGACTTACCGCAGCCAGAAGGGCCAACGAGGACGATGAACTCCTGGTCGTGAACGGTGAGGTTGAAGTCCTCTACAGCGAGCACACCGTCCTCGGTAACCTTGAGGTTGTGCTTCTTCTCCTCGGTCTTCTTCTTTTTGCCAAAGAAGCCCTTCTTTTTTGACTCGTTGTTGGGATACACCTTCTGAACATGTTTGAGAACGATCTCGGCCATGTCTTTACCTTTCGATACGCGGCGCCGCGCTGAGAGGCGCCGCCAAAACTTGCAAAACAGTTACGGCATCAGCCCTTGACGGCACCTGCCACCACGCCGTCGATGATGTACTTCTGGCAGAAGATGTACATGATGACGATGGGGACAACGACCATCATGATGCAGGCCATCATGGGGCCGAGCTCGACGTGGCCATAGCCGCCACGGAAGTACTGGATCAAGATAGGAATGGTCTTGTACTTGGTGGAGTCGAGGGTGAGGTAGGGCAGCAGATAGTCGTTCCAGACCCACATGGTCTCGAGGATGCCAACCGAAAGATAGGTGGGCTTCATGATGGGAAGGACAATCTTAAAGAACACCTGGACCGGGTTGCAGCCGTCGATCATGGCCGCCTCCTCAATCTCGAGCGGGATGTTCTTTACAAAGCCGGCGAACATAAAGACCGCCAGACCCGCGCCAAAGCCCAGATAGATAAAGCAGATGTTGAACGGCGTGTTAAAGCCGATGCGGTCCGCCAAATTGGACAGCGTGAACATCAGCATCTGGAACGGCACGACCATCGAGAACACGAACAGGTAATAGAAGAAGTTCGAGATCTTGTTATTGACGCGCACCACGTACCAGGCGCACATGGAGCAGCACACCAGAATCAGCACGACCGACGTGACCGTGATGATGAGCGAATACATAAACGCCGAGGCAAAGCCCTGCTCGTTTAAGGCGTGCACATAGTTTGCAAAGCCGTTGAACGTCTCGGGCGTGAGCAGATCGAACGCCGTGGTGGTGCTGATTGCGGTCCCCTTCTTAAAGGAATTGAGCGCAATCATGAACACGGGGTAGATCCACGCGAGCGACAGAATCGTAAAGAAAATCGAGAGCGCGCGGTTGATAGCCTTATCGCGTTTCATTACTGCTGCACCTCCTTGGACCTCGTGGCCTTAAGCTGGATCATAGAGATAGCGACGACCAGGATGCAGAAGATAACTGCCTTGGCCTGACCGATGCCCTGCCATGCGATGCCGGCACGCGAATAGAACGTGTTGTAGATGTTCAGGGCGAGCATCTCGGTGGAGTGCGCGGGGGCGCCGCCGGTAAGGGCGAGGTTCTGGTCGAACAGCTTAAAGCCGTTGGTGATGGACAGGAACAGGCAGATGGTGATGGTCGGCATCAGGTTAGGGATCTTAACCTTCCAAAACGTCTGCCATGCCGTAGCACCGTCGACCTTGGCGGCCTCGATATAGTCGGACGGAATGGACTGCAGACCGGCGATGTAGATGATCATCATGTAGCCGACCTGCTGCCACAGGGTCAGGATGATAAGGCCCCAGAAGCCAGCAGCAGAGTTAAGGGCAATGAGCTGGGCGCCCACGTTGGAGAGCAGGCAGTTGATCAGAATCTGCCAAATGTAGCCCAGCACGATGCCGCCGATCAGGTTAGGCATAAAGAAGATCGTACGGAAGATGTTGGTGCCCTTGAGTGCCTTGCGGGTGAGCGCCTGCGCAATGGCGAGGGCAATCACGTTGATAAGCACCGTCGACAGGAAGGCAAACGCCACGGTAAAGAAGAACGACGTGGCAAACTGCGGATCGGACAGTGCGCGCACATAGTTCTCGATACCGACAAAATGCGCGTTGTTGATGGTAATAAACTGGCAGAACGAGAGATAGAAGCCCTGGATAAAGGGGATCACGAACCCGATCATAAACGCCAGGCACGTGGGCAGCATAAAGAGCGGCCACCAGCGCTTGAGTGCTTTGCCCATAGAAGGGTCCTTTCAATATGCAGGGGGCGGGCAAACCAACGTCTGCCCGCCCCCTGTCGCTAATCAGATAGCTTGGGCAGCAATTGCTTACTCGGAAGCAGCCTTCTCGGTCTTCCAGCCATCCACGAAGGCGTTCTTGACGCCGTCCCACTTGCTGTTGTCGGCAGCATAGGCGATCAGAGCCTGCTTGAGGTTCTTCTTCCACTCCTCAGAGGGGATGTAAACGAAGTCCCAAGCAACGGTCTTCTTGCCGTCTTTGGCCATAGCAACGGCCTGCTGCGAGAAGACGTTGGTGGTCTCCTTAGCGCTCTTGAACGGGGCGGTCAGACCCATCTTGTCAGCGATGATGCTGGTGGCGGTGTCAGAAGTGACGCACCAATACATGAAGTCCTCGGTGGCCTTCTGAGCATCCTCGGAAGCCTGGGAGCTCACGCACCAGTAGTTCTCGCCGCCGGAGCACAGGCCCTGGTTCTCCTCGCCGTCAACGCCGATGTAGATCGGCAGCATGCCGAGCTGGTCGTCGGTCATGCCGGCCTTGGTGAGATCAGCATAGGCCCAAGAGCCGTTCTGATAGAAGACGGCCTTGCCGGTTGCGAACTCGTTGGTGGCGTCGTCGCCGGTCTTGGAGGCAAGCTGCGAAGGATCGCAGGTGGAGTCGGTGATATACAGGTCGAAGATCTGCTTAAAGTTGTCGAGATACTCGCCCTTGATCTCGTCGTCCTCCTGATTGTGCTCCTTCTCGAACTCGTAGTAGAGCGGGAGGTTGGCGAGGTGCGTGGTGTAGCGCCAGCTGGAGGAGTCATCCATACCGGCGGAAGTGAAGGCACCGTCAACGCCGAGCTCGTCCTTGCGGGCCTGGATGTCATCGGCGCAAGCCTTCAGCTTGTCGAAGGAGTTGATGTCCTCGGCCTTGTAGCCGGCCTTCTCGAGGAGCTCCTTGTTGTAGATGATGCCGTAGCTCTCCTGAACCCAGTCGATACCCAGATCCTTGCCGTCGGACTGCAGCGCCAAGGAGTCGTCGATGAGCTCGCCGCGGAGCTTGGTGTCGGAAAGATCGGCGCAGTAGTCCTTCCAGTTCTTAAGGCCGGTGGGGCCGTTGACCTGGAACAGCGTCGGAGCGGAGCTCTTGGACATCTCGGACTTGAGCTTCTCCTCGTAGGTGTTGGAGGCGGCGGTCACGATCTTGACCTCGACGCCCTTCTCCTTCTTGTACGCCTTGGCGATCTCCTTCCACTCCTTGTCGACCTCGGGCTTGAACTGGAGGAAGTAGACCTCGGCAGCGTCACCAGAAGCAGAGGAGCCAGAGCCGGCAGAACCACCGCAGCCCACGAGGCCCAGACCAAGAACCGCAGCCGCGGAACCAGCAAAGCCCAGGAACTGCCTTCTGCTCATTTCGTTCTTCATTACAATCCACCCTTTCACACCGTGGCGGCACCCTTTGCCGCCGCCTTCGGAGATTGGCTTGGGGACTTGGCCCCTTTTGCTGATTTGTACAATACGCTATTTGGCTAGTTGTTTGAACAAGTATTACTAGAGCGGTAGAAAAACTTCGGTGAACGGTAATTTCAACTTGATACTTGACAAGTTTTGTATAAACAATTATTTGTTATCGGATGCAGAGAAAACGCCCGGTCGAGCCGATGATACATCGGCTCGACCGGGCGTTTTCGCTTTGAGGGCATGAGTCTCGTCAGACTGCGAGCTAGCCGACTATCGCTTGGAGTTGACGCGGTAGTGGAAGATCTCGGGATGCGTGCGGGCATGCGTGACCTCGAACAAGATGCCGTCCGAGGTGTACGACTGGCTCTCCATGACGGCAACGCAGTTGTATTTGCCGAGGTCAAGATAGCTGCAGTCCTCATCGTTGGCAAGCTCGACACTCACCGTACGACGGCTCGCCATCACCTTGACGCCGCGTTTGTGCTCCAGATAGTCGTAAATTGACTTTGCAGCGATCTCGGGCGTCAGACCTTTGGCGATCGACTCCAGAAAATAGCCGTGGTCCACCTGGCGAGCACTACCGTTAAGGCTACGGACGCGCACTACGCGAATCAGCTCCTCGCCCACCTTAAAGCCCAGGCGACGAGAGAGTTGCTCAGTGCAAATCAAATGTTCAAAAGACTTGACCTCGGTCGATGCGACGGCATTGTTGCGTTTTGCGAACTCGCCAAACGACTCAACCTCTTCGAGTGCGCCCAGCATGTCGGTTTCGCCCTTGAGCCAAATAACGCGCACGCCCTTGCCGTGTATAGGCTGCACAAACATCTGGTCGGCCAGCATGCTCAAGGCGCGTCGAACGGTATTGCGCGTGCAGCCAAACTCCGCGGTCAGCTCGGCTTCGGTTGGCAGCATCTCCTGAAACGCATAGGTCCCGTTAATGATGCGCGAACGGATCTCGCGGTAGATTCCTTCGTAAATCGCTTTTGGCATGACTTCACCTCTAATGAATATGTATGGCTAGGCACGATAGCATTTCTTGGAGTTGTTCAAACCGATTATCGGTAAAGCACGGATTATTTACCGTCGACGGTTCCCCTGAAACCCAAATCGGACCGAATCAAAACCGTCAATGCGGCAAGCAGCCAGTCCTCTACAATGAGTTCATTGTTTAAACGTTCTTGCTCGCACAGCATGTTGCATCCGGAAGGCATATTATGCTACAGAAAATCCAACGTTTTGGCGGGGCCATGTTCGCGCCCGCCATGCTGTTTTCCATATCGGGCCTTATGGTCGGCATCTCCGCTCTCGCAACGACTGTGGACATCGTCGGCGACCTCGCCACATACGGAACCCCCTGGTACGTATTCTGGGCTATCATCCAACGCGGCTCGTGGACGGTCTTTAAACGCCTTCCACTCTTTTTTGCCATAGCGTTGCCTATTGGCCTTGCCCAAAAGCAACCGGCGCGCTGCTGCCTCGAGGCACTCGTGGCCTATTTTGCCTATTGTTTCTTCTTGAGCGAGATCATTAAGCTGAGCGGCGACAACCTTGGACTTAAGTACCCGGCGTCTTTGACCCCCGCCAGCGGCATCACCGTCATCGACGGTATCAAGACGCTCGACACCGGCATTATCGGACCGCTGGCAGTCTCGACCATCGTCGTTGCGATCCACGACCGCTTCTACGACGCCAAGGTTCCCGATTGGCTCGGTACCTTCTCGGGCTCCTCGCTGGTCTATCTCATCAGCTTTTTCGCTGTGCTCGCCCTCGCTATTTTCTCGGCTGTTACGGTACCCTACGTATACGATGTAACCGATACACTGCGTCACGCACTTGCAGGCGTCGGTCCCTTTGGCGTGGGCATCTTTGTCTTTTTAGAACGTGCACTCGAGCCCTTTGGCCTGCACCACCTGCTTTACATGCCGATCTACTACGACAACCTGGTCATAAACGACGGCATCTACGCCACGTGGACCAACTTGCTTCCCATCCTCTCACACAGCACACGCCCCCTCAACGAACTTGCGCCTTGGGCTGGTTACACCGCCACCGGCTGGGTCAAGCTCTTTGGCCTTCCCGCCATCGCTGCGGCGTTCTACACCACCGCCAAGCCCGAACGCCGCGCCGGCCTCAAGGTTATCCTGGTTCCCGCCATCGTTGCCTCAGTGGTCTGCGGCATCACCGAACCGCTCGAGTTTCTCTTTATGTTCACCCACCCCGGGCTCTTTTTGCTCTACGCCGTCCTCTCGTCTTGCCTCGCCATGACCATGAATTTCTTTGGTATCGTCGGCATCTTTTCGGGCGGCTTCATGGAAATGGCCGCCTTCAACTTCATTCCGCTCATGCGCACGCATGCCGGTGCCTATCTTCTGGCGCTCGGTATCGGCCTTGCCTTTAGCCTCATCTTTTTTGTTAGCTTTCGAGCACTCATCTTGATCTATGACCTTAAGACGCCGGGCCGCGAGGATCATGTCGCCAACCGCGCGGCAATCGATCATTTAACGGGAAGCGGCTTTGCCAAGGAGCAATCTCCCAATGACGAGGTCAATAGTCGATCCGATCAAGATCACGTCCTCGCTGAGCGGGTAATTCAGCTTTTAGGTGGCGTTGGCAATATCGTGGGCGCAACCAACTGCGCCACGCGCCTGCGCGTCGAGGTCGAAGACCCTTCCATCGTTGCAGATAACGCGTCGTTTGTCGCGGTGGGCGCCAAGGGCCTCATCATTACGGGCAAGACCGCTCAGGTGATCATCGGCATCTCCGTTCCCCGCGTTAAAGAGCATTTTGACCAGATCATGGGCCTCGAGCCGGGATTTATGCCCACCACCTCGGCCTCCCCTGCCGCCAGTCCAACCCGCAAGCACGGCGATATCTGCTTCTTCGACATTGACGGCACGCTTGCGTGGCAAGACCCCAGGCTCGTCCAAGACCTTCCCGAAGACGAGCGGGATCTCTCCCCCTATCCCAACGAGGCGGTTTCGCAGGCAATCCGCGCGTTTGTCGCCAACGGCAACATGGCCTTTATCTGCACGGGACGCACCCTGAGCTGCATTCATCCCAAACTACTCGAGCTGCCCTGGACCGGCATCGTCTGTCTTGCGGGCGGTTACGCCGAGATCAACGGACACGCAATTCGCGATCTGTCGATGACACCCAGTATGCTGCAGCGTCTTGCCCCCTACCTTGAGCAATCGGGCGAGGTCATCCGCTTTGAGGGCCTCAACGGCGTCGTGCGCATGAGTGCTGATGCCCCCGATGCCCCCGGATACGCGCGTACCCTGGGCGATGCAGTCACGCAGCTGCAACATTACAGTGCCTACAAGATCTTGATGTCTACATCGCTCGCCAACCTCATCGCTCAAGATAAGGCACTTGAGCCGCTGCTGTGCTTTAACGAGCTCGAACTCGAGGTAACCGAAATCTCGCCCCGCGAGTGCACCAAGCGAACCGGCATCCAGGCCGTGCTTGGCGCCCTGGGGCCAAACCACGGCACCGTGTACGGCATCGGCGATGCGAGCAACGACGTCGCCCTTATGGAAACGGTCGATGTTGGCATCGCCATGGGCAACGCACCAGACTTCCTTAAGGAGAAGGCGGACTATGTGACCGATTCTATCGATCACGATGGCGTCGTCACGGCACTCGAACACTTTGGGCTTATCTAGCCGTCGTCTTCCGCCGCGCTTTACACCTGCGGGCCCAATTGCCTTCGCCCGCCGCGCCAAGCACCCCAATGTGGCAATATGTTGTCTGCATATTGCATCAATGCAACCTTCAGAAAGAATGCGAGAGCCTGTGTCCAGTCCGTTTACCAGCTTTTTAGCCCAGCACTTCGACCAGATCAACGACTATCTGGCCACGTTCTTTGACGGACAGGCGACCTCCGCCGATATCGAGCGCTATCTGTACGCTCCGCTTTCGGCGTTTACCGCCAATGCCGGCAAACGCCACCGCCCGCTCATCTGCATGCTCGCCGCCACCGCAGTGGGCGGTAGCTTTGAGAGCGCTCGCAGCGCCGCGGCAGCCATCGAGCATTTCCAGTCGGGTGCGCTGATTCACGACGACATCGCCGACAACGGACAGCTTCGTCGAGGCAAGCCCTGCATGCACCTTACCGAGGGCACGGGCCTTGCCATCAATTGTGGCGACCTGGCGCTCACCATGGTCACCAAGACGGTTCTCGACGACCCCACGCTGGAGTCCGACGTGAAGCTGCGCGTGCTCCACGAGCTCACCGAGATGATCGTCCGCACCATCGAGGGTCAAGCGCTCGACCTGGGTTGGGTCCGTGACGGGCGCTTTGATATCTCGGTTGATGACTACCTGGACATGGCGACGCACAAGACCGCGTTTTACAGCGGAGCCACACCGCTTGCCGCCGGGGCCATCATTGGCGGAGGCAGCGAGGAGCAAATTGAGGCGCTGCGCGCCTTTGGCCTGCACACGGGCCTTGCCTTTCAGATTCAGGACGACCTGCTCAACCTTGTCGGCACCAAGGAGGCCGCCAACAAGGACTTCCGCACCGACATCACCGAGGGCAAGCGCACGCTCGTTGCCGTGCACGCCCTGTCTGATGAGCGCTATCACGACGAGATTGAAGCGATCCTTTCCTCGGGCACCGAGGACCCCGCGCAGCTCGCACGCGCCGTGGAGATTTTCCGGGAGACCGGCTCTATCGATTACGCCCACGCTTACGCACTCAACCTGACCGCCAAAGCCAAGGCCGCCATCGAGGACGTTTCGCTCGACCCGCATGCACGTGAACTGTTCCTCTCCATGGCAGATTTCTTTGTGGAGCGCCTTAACTAGCGGGGGTTATAAAACCTGTCAGCAGCGTATTTGGGTACAACTTGCTACACTGTTGAGTGCATGTTTATGCATCCCTTTGCGTTGTCTATCCGACACACGCTCAAATAGTACGAATGGTACGCCGAAAGGGGTTCGTTCATGGAACCTATTACAACGGGCATGCAGGGAGCAGCCGTCGAGGACGTCCAGTCCCGCCTTCTGCAGCTCGGCTATACAATCGATGACACCGAGGTTGCCGACAAGCGCTTTGGCACCACCACCGAACAGGCCGTTAGCACCTTTAGGCTCGACAGCGGTCTTGCCGCCGGTCACGCCGTTGACATCCCCTGCTGGAGTGCCCTGGTCGACGCCTCGTATAAACTGGGCGATCGTACGCTCTATCTGCGTATGCCCAATTTCCATGGTGCCGACGTTCAGGCCCTGCAGAGGGCGCTCAACGTTTTGGGTTTTGCCTGCGGCGAGGACGATGGCTACTTTGGCCCTCACACCGAGGCGGCCCTTCAGCAGTTCCAGGAAAACGTCGGCCTGTTTGCCGATGGTATGGCTTTCCAGGATACCTACGCCTACATCAACCGCCTGCACCACGTGTGGGAGGGTAAACCTTCGGTAACCGAGGCCGAATCGCGCATCGGCTTTGCCCGCGCCGCCAACGTGCTCGAGCGCTTCCAGATTGCCGTCATCGGTGAGGACCCCATCGCGCGTAGCGTTGCGTCGCGCATGTGGAACATCGCCACGGCGACGACCGACAGCAGCGGCATGATGCTTTGCGATTCCGAGGTTCCGACCGACGTGGATCTGGTGCTCGAGATTGCAAGCGATGAGCTACCCACCGACGCCGCTCCACGCGCCACGATTGCCCTCGCCGAGTGCCACAACCTGGCCCAGCGCATCCGCACCGCCAATGTCGCCGCGCAGCAAAAGCCGGCACGCATCCGCATTGAGCTCACGGGCATGACGCGTTACAACGGCACCTTCACTGCCAGCGACGCCCAGACGCTCGCGGTACGCCTGCTCGATGGCGTTTGCGATGCCCTCGCAGATTAGGTAAACTAGACGAGTTGCTTTTGTGCAACACCCATACTGGGACGTAGTTCAACGGTAGAACTCCGGTTTTTGGTGCCGGCTGTTGGGGGTTCGAATCCCTCCGTCCCAGCCAAGGTAACTGAGCGCCCTGGGCCTTCATCAGCCCGGGGCGCTTTCTTGTGGGCATGCGGAGGGATTCGAACCCGCAAGGGTGCGGAGCTGAGGAAACGCGAAGCGTTTTCCAGCGCAGCACGCAAGGAGCGAAGCGACGCAGCGGAGCGCGGCCGCCGAAAAGGCGGACGCGGAATCCCTCCGTCCCATATCAGCCGAGAGTGCCTTGCGTCAAAAAATATCAGCCCAGTTCCGAAAAGCGAGCCGCCATCTACAAAATGGCGCGTGGCCCCGACGGGCCGGGCATTAAGTTTGTCGCGAGTTCCGCACGCAAAGAAGGCCACTAACCTCGATGTTTTGGACGTGACAGCGAGAGGGGTCCTGGTATGGCAAGGTGACGTGAAACAAGGTGGCGCTGACCTTCTGGTCGCGCCGCCGAAGTTGAACGTCAGATTGCCGTGCCAGGGCCCCTCGCAGCGTCAAGAAGTCCGCCGTTCGGTAGAACGGCGGAATTTAATTGTTCAGCATGCGATCGAAGCTTCCCGAGTCGCCATCCCGGTAGTCGGCGGTCATCAGAATCTCCTGCGGAATTCGTCCGCCCTCACGCAGCACGTTGCGGAACTGCACACGCGTAACCATGGGCAGATCCTTAATCGTCGCCGCCAGGTTCTGCGGCACGCCCTGGTTGGCAGCCGCGGGCTCGCACTCGCCGCCCGCCTTCACGCGACGCTTATGCTCGGCAAGCATGGCGCGATACATTCCGGCATGCAGGCGAATCTCAACGACGTTGGCGTTGCGGGCCTGCTCGACGATGCGCGCACCCTCTCGATCGATGTCACCCACGTAGTAGACGTAATTAAAGCGGTAGCCGATCTCGGCCAGATAATCATCCAGCGCATGAGAGACACTCGCCTTGCAGCCGCCGCCAAAGATCACGCCACCCACCTTAGTGCCAAAAAGCTTGGCATGTTTACGCCCACGCAGAAGCCTGACGATTTCGTCGTAGGTATCCAGGTTCTCGACCATAATGAACGGCTTGTCGGCGCCCAGCGTAAAGAAGCCCGTAAAGTGCACCGGACGGTTGGGGGCGACCTTGATCGCCTGCATGCTGATGCCCTTTTCGGTCATACGCCTGATCAGGCGCTCGCCATGCTTGCCGTCAAAAGCTTTTTCGTCATTGAAGATCTGGTAGGCGCGCTGGCGGCGCGAGGCAACCGGAGTATCGGCACCGCGGTTTTGCTCGATCCATGCCTGGATAATCGCAATCTCCTCGGCGATTTTGCGATTGGACATTTCGTTGTGCTGAGCGCGCTGCGGCGTCTTTTTACCGTCCTTGCCTTCAACCCTTACAATCTGGGTCTGCTGCTCCTTGATCTTGGAGAGCGCCGTAGGCGTGGGGACAACCTTGAGCAGCTGCCTGCCCAGCACGCGGGCCAGGGCAAATGCCGAGACCTCGCCGTGGACGGTCGGCTCAGACCGCTGGGCAGCATTATCAGCTGCGGCAGGCTCAGCCTGTGCATGGGGCTTACGCTTGGAATCTGCCCGGGTATTGCGTTCCTGCTTGGGCGCAGACGAGCGTTTTTGCGGACGATCAGACTTAGTCTCCTTCGCCGGCTGACGCTTGACCTGATCCACCGGAGTCTCGGCCTTCTCATCTCTGTTTTGTGTCGCCGCCTTCTCGGCCGCGGCCTCGGCATTTGAGCTACGACCGCCGCGGTGACGGCGGCGGCGGGGCTTGCTTGAGGCGCTCTCCCCCGCCTGCTTATCAGCGGACTGTTGAGCCTTGGCCTCGGTGTCAGCCGCAGGCTGCGACTCGGAAGGTCGCTGCTCGCGAGTCGCTGGCTCAACGGTTTTCTCGGTTTGTTCGATCTTCTCGGCCTGAGCGGTCGGAGCTGGCTCGCCCTTCTCCTGGCGCTTTACGGGATACGCGCGTCCCGCAAACCCGCGGCCGGGACGACACGAACCCGGAGCCTTCTTGGCAGACTCCTCTACATCGTCTGCAACCTCGAAAGGCTCATCAACCTCATGCGCGACATCCTGCTGCGCAGCCTTAAAGTGAGCACCGCGACGACGCTTGGGCTCTTGGGCCTCCACGGGCTTTTGATCCTTCGCGGGCTTCTGCGACTCGGCAGCAACCTCGGTCTCAACAGCCTCGGTATCAAGTTCATCCTTTTGAGCAACGGCGCGACGGAAGCGCTCCTGCTGAGCGCGGCGTTGCGCATCGCGCTTGCCGCCCCCGCCAAAGCCGCCGCGACCCGCCTTGGCGGTAAAAGCGCGAACGACGTTCTCATCGAGCAGCTCGTCAGTATCGATATGCTCGCGCGAAGCAGCTTCTTCCACGGTAGCCGTCTCAACGGAATCCTCGACGGGCTGCTCCTGGGCATCGTTAATCTCGGCATTAATGGTGTAAAAGGCAGGGCGGCCGTTAATGCCGCTGCCCTCGATCTTGGTGACGATCTTCGCCGCGATGAGCTCATCGCGCATCGCCTTGGTGTCACATTCCTTATCGACGGAGCGGAAAATCTGCGCCAGCGCGCTCGACTTGATCTTGAGCGCCTTGCGGCAGAGCAGGTCATAGGCAACCAGCTTGGCGCCCTCGGCAGAAAGCGACGTCTGGCTGCTCAGACGCTCGGCCAGAGCATCGACATTGTTTTGGTTATCGGAATATACCGTCTTGGCCACGGGGCCCCTTTCATATGCACACATATACGTCCATATGGTACAACGCGCGAGCCTATCCACGCAAAACATCTGCGAGGACGCCCTTGCATCACCCATTCTCGCAAGAAAAAAGACCGAGTCCGCATCGTTGCGGACCCGGTCTTTCCGAGTCATATGGATGGAACGGTTAGCCCATCAAGCTGACTAGGCCTTGGCAGCCTCGGCGTCGGCAGGAGCCTCGGCGGCAGCGGCGCGACCGTACTCGGCCTTGCCCATCTCGGACCACTCGGGCTCCTCGTCGGGCATGGAACCGGCCTCCTTGCCGAAGAACTCCTTGAGGCAGTTGACGGCGACGATGAGGCCCAGGACCATCAGCAGGACGGCAAAGACGAGCTGCAGGCCCTTGGTAGCGGCAACGGAGACGGCGGCCGTGGTGGCGGTAGCCGGGATGGTGCCGAAGAAGCCGTAAGCCTGGACGGCGGTCATGCAGCCCATGGCGCTCTGGACCAGTGAGGTGAAGGTGCAGCAGAGCAGGAAGACGACGGGCACGTAGAGCATCCAGCCCTTGCGGCCGGTGCACTTGCAGAACACGGCGAGGGTGATCATGGTCATACCGCCGAGCAGCTGGTTAGAAGCACCAAAGAGCGGCCAGATGTTGGCATAGCCACCAAAGGCGAGGGCGAGGCCGGGAAGCAGGGTAACGACCGTGGCGAACCAGGGGTTGCCGAGGACCTTCATGTAGCCGGCCTTGGACTCGATGGCCAGGGCATCGTTAGTCTGGGCAAAGAACTCGGAGAACGAGGTGCGAGCGATGCGGGCGACGGCGTCGAGCGAGGTCAGGGCCAGAGCGGAGACGTTCATGGTCATGAAGACGGTAGCGAGTGTGCCGTCAACACCGAAGGCCTGCATACCGCGGGAGATGCCAGCGGCGAAGATCTGGAACGGGGTGGAAGCGACACCGGCGTTGAGGGCGCCCGTACCGGCGGTGTTCATGTCGGAGAACATGATGCCGGCGACGATGATGGCAAGGATGCCGACGAAGGACTCGACGATCATAGCGCCGTAACCGACCTTGACGGCGTCTTGCTCCTTCTCGACCTGCTTGGAGGAGGTACCAGAAGAAACGAGGCTGTGGAAACCGGAGAGAGCGCCGCAAGCAACGGAGACAAACAGGACCGGGAACATCATGCCGGAGGCACCAGAGAAGCCGGTGAAGACCGGAGCGGTCATCGTAGCCTGGCCGTTAGCACCCAGGACAACGATGCCGAGGACAGCGCAGGCGATCATGACGATCATCATGATGGAAGTGAGGTAGTCACGAGGGGTCTTGAGCATCTGGATGGGCATAGCGCCAGCGAAGACCAGGTAGACCATGACGACGGCGAACCACTGGAACTTGTCCAGGTAGACCGGGAACTGCATACCGACGGCGAACATGAGAACCATGAGCACCACGCCGGTAACGAACTCGGCGGCACCGGTGAGGTTGAACTTCTTCTGGGCCCAACCAAAGGCCATGGCGACGAAGGTGAACAGGATGGAGATGGTACCAGCGCAGCCGGCGGCATAGGACTTGGTGAAGTCGATGGCACCGGTAGCAGCACCAGAAGCGTCAACGGCCGGGGTGAACATGAACGTCTTGCAGACCATGTCGGTGAAGGCGGCGATGACGATGATGCAGAACAGCCAGCAGAACAGCAGGAACAGACGACGGCCAGTCTTGCCGATGTACTTCTCGATGAGCTGAGCGAGCGACTTGCCGTTGTTCTTCATCGAAGCGTACAGGGCGCCGAAGTCGTGGACGGCGCCAAAGAAGATGCCGCCGACGAGGACCCAGAGCACGACGGGCAGCCAGCCAAAGGCCATGGCGACGATCGTGCCCGTGACGGGGCCAGCACCGCAGATCGAGCTGAACTGGTGCGAGAACGCGGTGAAGGCGGAGACAGGCGAGAAGCTCTTGCCGTCCTTCATGCGCTTGGCCGGCGTGAGGGCCTCTTTGTCAACGCCCCACTTGTTGGCCAACCAGCGGCCGTAGCCCAGATAGCCGCAGGCGAGCACCGCCGCAGCCACAACCATGAGCAAAACTCCGTTCATTACATTTCCTCCTCTAAAAAGAACTACTCAGACATAAAAAATGAGGGCCGTCGGTTGCGCTCGACGGCCCTCATCTTCATCAGCCGCCCGTTATCGTACGGGCTAGCTGTATGTGCTAACCCGCATCAGATAATTACTACGCTGATAATGTTTAGCTGATGCGTGAACATGTCTAAGAAATCCTCTTCAATCATGATGCGAACGATCCGTGCGGTTCACATCCCCCAGTGGATGAAAAGCAGTATGAAACTTTAGTTACCTAAAGTCAACGCAAATTTGTAATGAATTTTCAACTTTTTTGAAATTCTCGGTATAAAACGCCACTGACCTCGGACTTTACCGAACGACAGTTTTTGCTTGAGAGATGCTCCTCGGGGCGGGGCGGGCGCCTGCCGCCATATATGAACTTTCCTGCTCGGACAGTCCTGCTCACGACGGAGGCCACATTAAGTGGCCTCCTGTTCGTGCGGAACTCGCGATAAAGTTCATATATGGCGGCAGGCGCCCGCCCCGCCCCGAGGAGCTCCCATCCCAAATCTAAACTCTGTTATCATAATTACGATAATATCCTGATAGCTCAGGAGGTAGCTGTGAATATTAGGCCAGTCTCAGATCTTAGAAATCACTACCCGGACGTTGAACGCGAAGTCGAACAAGAGGGTCCGGTTTTTCTAACTAAAAACGGGCGGGGCTCTATGGTCGTCATGAGCTTTGAGCAGTACAAGTCGCTGAGCAATACAATCGAGAGCGCCCTTGATGCCGCTGATCGTCAGGCCGCCAGCATGCATCTTCGCTATACACACGACGATGTCTTTGGCTCTGTCAGAAAAATGCTCAACGGCGGTCTCGATGAACAGGCCCTATAAGCTCCGCTATCTTCCCCTATTTTGGGAGGACCTCAGCCAAGCAGCGTCATATATCGCCTTTGATCTCAATAACCCCGCTGCAGCAAATAGGCTTGTCGACAATGTTGAAGCAGGCCTACTCGAACATCTCAAGAATCCGACCATGTCACCAACATACCCTTCGACAAGAAGGCGGTTGCACCCGTATTACCGCTTCTACGTTGGCAACTACATGGTTTTTTATGTCGTCATCGACGACGTTATGGAAGTCCGCCGACTGCTATATAAGAGACGAGATATTGAGTCGATTATCAGGTAGGTTTCTTTCAGCTAAAGAACGCCGGAAATTCGACACAGGCTGGCTAACCTTGCTGGACGTTGTCGACGCCGATCCAGCTCATAAGCCATATCGATACAGAAAGGTCCCCGGCGCTGCCCGGGCGCCAACGGCCGCATATGAACTTTATCGCGAGTTCCGCACGAACAGGAGGCCACTTAATGTGGCCTCCGTCGTGAGCAGGACTGTAGAGCAGGAAAGTTCATATGCGGCCGTTGGCGCACGGGCAGCGCCGGGGACCGCGCCTTTGCGACTACAGTGTCATGTTCGGATCGGCGTCGACGTCGAACGGCGAGACTTCTCCTCGGTCGAATTTACGGCGGGCGACCTCCGCAATCATGGCGGCGTTGTCGGTGCATGCCGAGAGAGGCGGCACCGTCACGCGGATGCCTTGGCGCCCGAGCTTCTTGATCATCATCTCGCGCAGATGCGGGTTAGCCGAAACGCCGCCGCCGATGCAGTATTCCTTGCATCCGGTGGCATGCAGCGCGTTCTTGGCCTTCTTGTACTGAACGTCAAAGACCGCGGCCTCGAACGAAGCCGCCAGGTCGGGCAGATGAATCGTACGCCCGGCTTTGGTCTCCTGCTCAATGTAGAGCGTCACGGCCGTCTTAAGGCCCGAAAGCGAGAATCGATAGTCTCCCCTACTATTGAGCGCACGGGGGAAGTCAATCGCGCGGGGATTGCCCGTCTCGGCCAGCTTGGAGATGATGGGGCCGCCGGGATAGCCCAGGCCCAGCGCCTTAGCCACCTTGTCGAAGGCCTCACCCACGGCGTCGTCGAGCGTCTCACCGAGCACCTCGTAGTCGCCCCACGCCTTGACGTGAACAAGCATGGTATGACCGCCCGAGACGAGCGTGAAGATAAACGGCGGCTTGAGATCGGGCTGCGCCAACAGGTTGGCGAACAGATGACCTTCCAGATGGTTGACGCACACGAGCGGTTTACCGGCGGCATAGGCAAAGCCCTTGGCAAAGGCGACGCCCACCACCAGAGCACCCACCAGGCCCGGACCCTGTGTCACGCCAACAGCGGCGAGTTCGCTCGGCGCGATGGCTCCGCCCTCAAGACCAAGCGATGCCGCGGCATCCTCGAGCGCCGCGTCCACGACGCTCACGATAACCTCAACGTGCTTGCGCGAAGCGATCTCGGGCACTACGCCGCCAAAACGGGCATGAAAATCAATCTGCGTCGAAACCTGATTGGCCAGCATATTACCGTCTGCATCGATAATCGCCACAGCCGTCTCATCGCACGAACTCTCGATGGCAAGCACCAGGCGACGGCGCTCAATTTCGGCGCGCTCCTCAACGGTGCGCTCGGGTGCAGGTAGCGGCCATACACGCTGCTCAGCCGCCGTCGGCTCCGGCGAAGCGTTGTCGACCGGGAGCACCAAGGGCAGCGGTGCCGTCATGACGATGGCATCTTTGCCAACACCGTAGTAACCGCGGCGGCAGCCCGCCTCGGTAAAGCCCAGGGAGGCATAGAGCGCAATAGCGCCCTCGTTGCCATCCTCAACCTCGAGCGATGCTGTCGTACAGCCGAGCATCTGGGCATCGTAGCTCACGTGCGACAGCAGCTTGCGGGCAATACCCTCGCGGCGATGCTTCGGGTCGACGGCAACATCCAGAATCTGCACGTCACCGTCTACGACCATGCCGCCGGCAAGCCCCAGCAGCTGACCGTCGTCGTGCGCCACCCACCAACTGCGCGGCGCCGCAACATCCTCGCCCAGCTCGGACAGGAACATGCCCGGCGTCCACGCCTCGTGCCCAGCGCCTTCAAAGCAGGCGGCCTCCAGCGCACTCGCACCCTCGGCGTCCGCCGCACCCATGGGGCGGAATTGCAGATGGCGACCGGCGAGCTCATCGGCGACGCCCGTAATTTCGCTCTGCGCGCTCTCGGCAAGACCGAGGCGTTTGCGCTCGTTTTCCTCGGCGTCAGAAAGGCGCGTATAAATCGGCAGGACGCGGGCCGGGTCGCCGTCATCCGCGGCATGCGCAAGGAGGAGGCCCTCGCCCGAAGGCCACCACAAGTCGCGCTCTACGCAGCGAGCGGCCTCATCCTCGCCCAGCAGCTTGCCATAGCGCACGAGACCGTCGCCAGTCAGCTGAACCTGGTCCCAGTCCGCGGCTTGGCGCCACTCATCGAGCGCCACGGCAGCCTTGACCACGTGCTCGCGCTCAAACTGACGCTCGGCGCCCTCGTCGCTCAGCACATACAAAGCCGGATACACCTCGCCGCGCATGGCATCGGCCAAAATGCCGAGCTTGCCACGCACGCCAGCCTTCCACGCGGTCCATGCGCAGGCATCGAGCGTCGACACACCCAACAGCGGCACGTTGGCACCGCGCGCCAAGCCCTTGGCGGTGGAAATGCCGATACGCACACCGGTAAACGAACCCGGACCGCGACCGACGACGTAACTGCCCACGTCAGCACGGTCCATGCCAGCCTGAGCAAGCACGCTGTCGACGGTATTCACGAGCTCCACATTGGCATGGCGACGACACATATGGTCGCCACTCACCAGCTTCGCCTCGCCCGTCTGTTCATCAGTCCAGCTTGCCGCGCAGGCAAGCATATCGGTCGAAGTATCGAGCGCCACCACCAGCGCGTAATCGTTATGCAAGCTCATCTTGTACAGCCTTATCAATCAAATCGGAAAGCTCCGCTGCGCGCTCGCCGTGCGCCTCGAGCGTTATCGTTCGCACGTCGCTATCGTTCTCATCACGCTTAAGCGTTACCGAAAGATACTCGTCTGTCAGTTCGTCCTGGAACTGTTCGCCCCACTCCAGCAGACAGGCACCCTCATAGCCCAGTACATCGAAAATGCCCGTATCCTCGAGCTCGTAAGCATGCTCCAGACGGTACAGGTCAAAGTGGAACAGCGGAATACGCCCCTGGTCATGAACGGCCATGAGTGCGAATGTGGGGCTCGTGACCATATGGCCGTCGCCCAGACCACGCGAAACGCCCTTGGTAAAGTGGGTTTTACCCACCCCGAGGCCGCCGGTCAAGATCAGCACATCACCATCTTCCAGGCACGGCGCAACCAGCTCGCCAAAATGCTCCGTATCGGCAGAGCAAGCCGTTTTATAAATACCTACCCCCAGGCGCTCCAGGGACATATATGCTCCTTATTATTCCGAGGCACCCTCTGGCGCGGGATGCCGCTCCAGATAGTCGCCCAGCATCTTAAAGTCTTCCTCCAGCAGCTCCTGCCACGCCGGATTACGCAGCGCCGCCGCCGGATGGAACGTGGGCATCACCACAAAATGCCCCATCTGATGGAACCTGCCGCGCAGCTTGGTGATGCCGATCTCGGTCTTAAGCACAAAGTGCGTCGCGGGATTACCGAGCGTCACGATGATATCGGGCCAAATGCTCCGAATCTGCTCACGCAAAAACGGTGAACAGGCCAGCACTTCCTCGGGCCGAGGATTGCGATTTCCCGGTGGCCGACACTTAAGCACGTTGGCAATGTAGACGTCTTCGCGCTTGAGGCCAGCCAGCGACAGGATGCCGTTGAGGTCTTCGCCCGCCGCCCCCACAAACGGTTCGCCTTGCAGATCCTCGTTACGCCCCGGCGCCTCGCCGATAAACATGACGCGGGCGTGGGGGTTTCCCACGCCAAACACGATGTTATGGCGCGACTGATAGAGCTGGCAGAGATGGCAGTCGCCTAAAACAGCCTCAATCTCCTCGAGCGCAACCTCGCGCGGCGCCTGGTGACTATGTCCGGGAATGTGCATGACGCCCATGGCGGCTCCTACACGTAAATCTTGTCAAGACGCATGCCAAAGCCGCAGGCGACCTCGTAGTTAATCGTGCCGCGCAGTCGGGCCATCTCGTCCATAGTGATCTCGGCATCGCCATCGCGGCCGACAATAATCATCTCGTCACCATGCTCGGCCTCGGGAATCTCATGTGCCGGGTTGGACTGAATGGCGACCATAAACTGGTCCATGCAGATGTTACCCACCTGACGCACGCGCTCGCCGTGATACAGCACATCCATACGATTGGAGAGCGTACGCGAAAGACCGTCGGCATATCCAATCGGCAGCGTGCAAATCTGAACGCGTGCACGCGGCACGCGATAGGTAAATCCGTAGCCCACGCCCTCGCCCATCGCAGGATGCGCCACGCGTGTCACGCGCGCATGCACGCTCATAACAGGATCGAGCTGCATCACGCGACCACTCAGCTCGCATGGTTGCATGCCATACAAGCCAACGCCGGCGCGAATCATATCAAAATGCATCGAGGGATCGAGCATCGAGGACGGCGTGTTGGCACAGTGCACGATACCGCACTCAAAACCCGCGTCCTTAATGGCCTGAACGGCCTCGGTAAAGCGTTGGCACTGCAGTTTGTAGTCCCAACCCGAAGGTTCATCTGCCGTGGCGAAGTGCGTAAAGACGCCATCACACTGGATACCGCGATGGAAGCTAATACCACGAACAAAGTCGAGCACCTGCGTGTAGTGAACACCGATGCGGTTCATGCCCGTCTCAATGGCTAGATGGTACTTGCCCACCTTGTCTGCCGCGACAGCGCACTCGCCATAGGCAAGGGCGAAATCGGACGTATAGACCGAAGGCATAATGTCAAACTCAAGCAGTGTGGGGATAGCCTCGATAGGCGGCTCGCTCAAGATCAGGATGGGCTTGGTAATTCCGCCCCGACGTAGCTCAACACCCTCGCTGACCGTCGCCACCGCGAACATGTCGGCTCCGGCCGAGTACATGATTTTGGCGCACTCAACGGCACCATGGCCATAGGCATCGGCCTTGACCACGCAGCACAGTCGCTGACGTGGATCGAGCAGGTTCTTGTAAGCCCTCGTGTTGCGGCGAAGCGCCCCGCGGTCAATCTCAACCCAGGACCAGCGCGTCAAATCGGCTTTATTCATGATTAGTCATCCGACCCTTCGTCCATGATTCCCAGATCATCGAGTGCGTCCTTTGCCGCCAATTCCATGGCGGGACCGATCAAGTCAATCAGATCGGTCGCAATAACACTCTTCTCACCGTACTCCGTCGCCGCGGCAAAACCCGCATAGCTGTGAAGCGCAACGGCATACGAATACAGCAGCTCCCAGCGATCCATCTCATCACGCATGGTAGCCAGTGTGCCAGCCAAAATGCCCGCAAGAACATCGCCCGAACCGGCAGTCGCCAACGACGCCGGACCCGAGAGCGGCAAAAGCACGCGCTCAACGCCACAGATAGCCGTCGTCGGCCCCTTGGCAATAACCACGAGATTGTCGGAGCCAGCAGCCCAGACAACCTTCTGCGCGGCCGCGATTGCAGTCCCCAGATCGTTAACCTCGTCACCGGCAACCAAACGCGAAAGCTCGCGATAGTGAGGCGTCATGACGAGCGGTTGCTCTCGGCGGTACATCTCAGGGTTGCTATCGATACCGTCGATAGCAATCTTAGCAAGGCAGTTGAGCGCATCGGCATCAAGGATCAGCGGCACATCAAGCTCCAGCAAGCCCGAAACCACCTGCATGGCACCGGCAGACGTCGTCATGCCGGGACCGCACAGTACGCAGCTGTACTTCTTTGCAATCTCGCACACGGTCATACGCGCAGCGGCACCAAAAGAGCCGCGGGAATCGGACGGAATAGCAAAAACCGGAATCGAGGGAAGCGCCATACGAATAAGATTGGCACACGCATCGGGCGTCGCGACAGCCACATAGCCGGCACCCGCGCGGGCAGCAGACTTGGCGGCCATAATGGCAGCGCCAGGATACTGCGCCGAACCGGCAACAATAAGGACGGAACCGCGAGAATATTTATCGATATTCGTGGGCAGCGGAGCAAAGAAATCCACCAGGTCACCGGGCTCGACTATCTCGGCGGCATGGTCGACATCATCGATGACCTCATCAAGCCGATCATAGAGGCTACCGCACACCAGATCACCGGCGTACTCTGGGCCATCAGCGCTGTAGAGGCCAATCTTGGGCGTGATCATCGTGACCGTGCGCTCGGCACGGATGCAGTCGTCGTCGACAACACCGGTCTCGGCATTCAGACCCGAAGGGACATCGATGGACACCACATGGTCGGCGCAGTCGTTAACCGTCGGAATCCAGATGGAGAACGGCGCACGCAGGTCACCGTGGAAACCGGTACCAAAAATAGCGTCAACAACAACGTCGGCCTTATCGATCAAAACCTCAAGCTCATCTCGTGAGGGACCGACGCACACGTGTACGTCACGACCAGCGGTACGGCGGGCAACATGGCGAGCCAGAGCGGCAGGAATCTCATCCGGCTCAACCGGAGACACGATGTCCACGTCGACGCCCTTGTGACTCAAGATATCAGCCGCGACCCAGCCATCGCCACCGTTGTTGCCAAAACCGACCAGAACAAGGACGCGATCGGGATTGAGTTTTAGAATTTCACTAGCAGCAAACTCACCCGCCAGTTCCATAAGCTCGGCCTTCGAAGTTCCTTCGCGTTCGATAATATCCTCGAGGCGAACGACTTCCTCGGTACTCAAAACCGGTTTCATCTATGCTCCTAGCGTATCTCGCGAAGCATCGCCCTGGTGCTCCGTCAAAGCTGAATTTTGCAGTTGCTCAAGCTCATCTAAAACCGAGCGAGCCTCTTTAAAAGTTTGTGCAACGCGCTCCTTGGTGCTCACCTTTTCTTCCCTAGGCTTTGGTCGAGCATCCTCGGTGATCGCAATGGCATTGGCTACGGCCAAATCACCCGTCAAGGTAATGGAAAGCGCAACTTCAACGACACCCAACTCTTGAGCAATCTCGAGCGCTCGACCCGAAAGCACTGCTTTAGGCTTTCCAAGCTTATCACGCGTTACCGAGACGTCTTTGCGGCCGACGCCCTGACTAAAACCCGTACCAAGAGCCTTGAGAACCGCTTCACGAGAAGCAAAACGGCTCGCATAGTGCGCCGCAGGACGCGATGAAGCATCACAATATGCGCACTCTTCTTCGGTAAACACACGCCGAGCAAACGACGGCGTCTTTTCAAGGATTGATTTCATGCGGGAAATCTCGACGATATCAACGCCGATACCAGCTTCAGCCATGTTCACCTCCATATTGCACAGACTAAGTTATTGTAGCCCGTTAACGGAAGATGCGACAAACGAGGGTCATAAAACACAGCGAGTTTGTTAGATCTGGCTTTATACAAAAAAGGGGGAGGCCGCGAGGCCTCCCCCTTCTTCATTCTCGATGACGGCTC
>ERZ1034976.904-NODE-904-length-25509-cov-45.133181_pt1 | contig 25509 bp, 26 predicted proteins | sample MGYA00520623_ERZ1034976 | MGnify/ENA primary metagenome ERZ1034976 (study PRJEB33766, sample SAMN09781774) | gut metagenome | biome: gut microbiome | host: Homo sapiens | place: Madagascar | study: EMG produced TPA metagenomics assembly of the PRJNA485056 data... | reverse complement strand
GGATTATGGAAATGCTAAAAGCATTTATACATATTAAGGTTACAGAACAACACAATGATGAGGTAGAAGATCAAGATGAACAGATTATGGGAACTTTAAAATATCTCACATAGCGGTTAGTTAATCACATTCTGTATGTCGATGGTCAAATTCCAAAAGGCTGATATAGTAAGAAAGGCTGTTATTTTTTAGAGAGTAGCAGCTTTTTTTATTTTGAATATAAAATATGACACATACACTTGACAATATGCATACATGGATGAAATAGGACATTTCTTACTAAAACAGTATGTTTATGGTATACTAGCTAGTAGTAATGCAGTTTCAACCGATATTACATATTATTATAAACAACAGCGTTAGAGCATTTATGTGATTGAAACATAGATGCTCTTTTTTTGTGCCCGTTGGGCAATGGATATGAATGTAACTTTAGGACATTTTGTCCAGAAGTTCAGATAGAGGAAATCAAGGAGGAACACGAGATGTGCATTAAAATGTGTATCTTATGGGTGAGAGCACCCACAGACAGAAGCAGCAGGAAAACATATAACAGGAGGACAGAACAATGGTCGATGAATTGACGCAGGAGTCGTTCCAGACAGGAAAGGCGATTGTGACTGTCAGCGTAGATCTGATTACTGCCATTGCAGATGCGTGCAAGCGGTCTGAACAGCAGAATCCTGGTATGAGCGAGGAACAGAAGGAGACATTGCTCGGCAAGGTTGTCGATAAGGTAATGTCGAATTATAAGGAAACGCATGGCTCATTAAAGGGATTTAACCGATAGGGCAAGGAGGTTATGTCGGCTGACTTTGTAAATAATAGTGAGATAAATATGGACGATGTGGAAACACTGTCAAGATTCTCTCCATATTTTAGGTGCCGGCAAATGCAAAGCACCCGATATTATTTGATATATGCTGTGCGCCATAAATGTGACCAAAGTAAGCCCGAAGCATTTACATTATACTAAATAAATTAGGAAAATGTGACAAAAAGTCATGTAAGTATTGCCTAAGTATTTTCCGGGATATTTTATAATAAATTTATGGGTGGCGGTCTGTTAATAATCACTTTGATATTTTATAATGTAAGCATTGGTTGTAATTTAGTTGATGGTGCAAAGTCAGTTTAAGTGGCCTGAAACTCAGCGGGAAAGGAGAATATAATTATGGAGATCAGAAAAGCGGCAGCAGAGGATTTTGATATTGTATTTGATTTTATAGAGAAATTATGGACATATAATACATATGACAGGGAAGAAATACGCAAAGTATATATGGACGTCATAAATGACGAACGCAGCTTTGCGTTTTTATTATGGGATGAAGGTGTTTGCAGGGGCATGTGCCATGGAGACTATTTCAATACATTCTGGATGTCGGGACTCACATGCTATGTGTCAAGCCTTATAACAAGAGAGGAGGACCGCGGAAATGGCTATGGTGTGGCACTCCTGGATCATGCAAAGAAGCTTGCAAAGCAGAGGGGGTGCAAGGCTGTCACCCTTGATTCCGGTCTTCCGCGGACAGGGGCACATGGCTTCTACGAACACTATGGATTTGAAAAGAGCTGTTATGGCTTTGAACTGATGATATAAATTATCTGAGGAGATTGGAAAGAAGACAAAATATGTGTACAGCGGCGACATATAAGACAAAGGATTCCTATTTTGGAAGAACGCTGGATTATGAATTCTCGTACGGCGATGAGATCACCGTGACTCCGAGAAATTATCCGTTTGAATTCAGATATATGGGCAGGACGGCACAGAACTTGCCAGATATCCATTGCTGCAGGGGGAGAACATCAACTGGCAGAACTAAGTATCTGCTGCCCCGGGACCCGGGAAATAACTTGGCGTTTTTATCTTTTTTTCTGCATTTTGCGAAAAATTTGTGCTGTTTTATGTAATGGTGGAGCCGGCAACTGCATGGTGCCGGTAGCCATCGCAGAGCCAGCAGTCTGGATGATGACAGTGGTTGCACAAACATAGAAAAGTAGATTATAATATCGGAAAAGGGCGTTGCCAGTGGCAATGTACGGAAGCCAGAGTTATATCTGTGATAAAGGAGAAAGGACGAGATATGGGCAAGTCAAAGGTTACAATAAAAGAGATTGCGGATATGGCAGGGGTGTCCATAGCTACAGTTTCCCATGTTATCAACAGGACAAGGTATGTAAGACCTGAGCTTGTGGATAAGATAGAGAAGATTATTGTAGAGACGGGATATCAGAATAAGATAGCAGATAAGGAGAGAAAACTGCTGGTTGGCCGAGAGTCTACGATCGTTGCAGTCATTCCGAACATTGAAAGTACGATATACAGAGATATGGTAGCTTATGTGAAGCAGCTTGTCAGTGTACAGGGATATCAGTTCCTTGTGGCGATAACAGACAATGATCTTAAGGAGGAGACACAGGTGCTTGCCGGACTTCTGGTCAACAAGAAGGTTGCCGGTATCATACATGCGCCGGTGAGCGATGTGGCAACCAACTACACAAAGCTTATACAGTCAGGCGTTCCTTTTGTCTGCGTGGAGAGAAATATACTTGGATCAGGGATAGACTCAGTTGAGTTCCGAGACAGGGAGGCTATATTTAAGGGCGCAGATTATCTGCTCGCGAGTGGACACAAGAATGTTTTGTTTTTCAGAGAGAGTACGGACAGTACCACCAGGGATGAGAGAACAAAAGGTTTCCTGAGTGCTCTGCAGAAATACAATATAAATACAAACGATGCGAATATAGTGGATGTGACACTGGAAAATGGCGAGGATGACTGTATGCTCGTCATCCAGAAGGCGCTCCGCAGATACAGACCGACCGCAGTTCTTGCGGGGGGCAACAGAATAACGCTCTACCTCATGAAGACACTGAGAGATATGGGAATCGACTGTCCGGGAGAGATATCTGTGGTTGGGTTTGGTGATGAGAGCTGGTCAGAACTTACATATCCTCCGCTTACCATAATCAGAAGAGATGTGAAGGGGTTAAGCACCAAGGCAGTTGGAATGCTTTTTGAGAAGATCAACACAGGTGCGGTCATATCCCATGACTGCTATGCCGATGTGGAACTGGTTGTCAGGAAATCCACCAAGATGCTGGATAATGGACCATTTGGAGATAAGGCAGCTGCCCCTGATTCCGTGGTGCTGACGAAGGAGGAAAAACAGAGGCTGAAGGCAGGACATTTCAGAGTTGCCATATCATTCCATTACACAGGTACGTCATGGGCTGAGCTTCATGAGAAGGGAATCCGTGAGGAGCTTGAGCAGTTCGGGATAGATGTGGTGTCGGTTATGGATGCGCACTTTGACTCGGAACTGCAGAATGCGCAGCTTGATGGAATAAGACTTCAGAAGCCGGACGCAGTTATAGCTATTCCGGCGGATGACAGCCGTACCAGAGAGAAGTTTCAGGAACTTTCCAAAGTGTCAAAGCTGGTGTTCATAAGCAATGTTCCGGATGGCATGTCCAAGAACAGCTATGTGTCCTGTGTATCAGTAAATGAGTCGGAGAATGGAACGAACACGGGAAGAATGCTGGGGGAATACTGCAAGGAGAACAAGAAAAAAAAGGCAGGTTTCATTATTCATGGTGCGGCATTCTATGGAACAAGAGTCAGGGATAATGCCGCTGAGAGGATAATCAAGGACAGTTATCCTGATATTGACATAGTTACGATCAGGAGTTTTGGAGAGATATCCAATGCATATCAGGTAGCCCGGGACGTGATAACTGCCAATCCTGAAATTGAGGCAATGTATGTGAGCTGGGATCGCCCGGCACTTCTGGTTATAAAGGCACTTAAGGAGCTTGGCAGGGAGGATGTGGCGGTGTTCACCACGGACCTTGATCATGGAATTGCCAGGTGCATGGAGGAAGGAATCGTCAAGGGACTTAGCACGCAGAGACCATATGAGCAGGGAAGAGCGGCCGCGGCAGTTGTTGCCAAGTCCCTGGTAAGTGAAGAACAGCTTCCAAAGTATGTGGGAGTTCAGCCGTATCAGGTTGAGCCAAAACAGCTCAGGCTTGCATGGAAGGAAATCTTCCATGAGTCCATGCCGGACAGATTGAGGTGATATGACATCTTTAGTTAGTCCGTGCCGGACAGATTGAGGTGATATGGCATCTTTAGTTAGTCTGTGTCGGACAGAGTTAGAAACTGTATCTTTTTATCTAAAAAAGAATCCGTTAGAGAGAAAATTGTATCTTTCTGGCGGATTTTTTGCATTTATACACAAGAGACAAGGTGACGAGTAACGGGTGTCAATCATACACTACAAATCCCATAAGTATGACATCTGGTAAACTATTTACGTAAAAAATGATAAAAGACCCCCGAACCCTATAATATAACAGAGCCTTATTTGTGCAAAATGATGAATAAATAATAAATAAAACACTTGATATTGACAATAACCGACAAAAGTTATATCATCAAAACATGCAAGGGACGAAAAAACAGTTTAAAATTTACGTAAATAAACAGGTTAAGAACAGTTTTTCGACAACGAGTTAGCAAAGAAAACACATGATAGTGGAGGTAAAAATTATGAGAAAATTTAAAAAGTTATTAGCAGTTGGAGCATGCCTGTGCATGTCACTCAGTTTACTGGCAGGTTGTGGATCAGGATCAGGAAACGCTTCGGGCAGCGATTCATCTGATTCAGGTACAAAGCAGGAGAGCACAAAGTCATCTGACCTGTCATTTGCATTTTGTACAAACACACTCAACAATACATTCCAGAGTTCAATCGATGCCAAGCTCAAGGAGCTCTGCGATGCAAACGGAATATCATATACATGTCTTGATCCTGACTACGATCTGAACACACAGCTCAGCCAGTTATCAGACGTGGCAAATAGTGGATACGACGCAGTGTTCATCATCCCGGTTGATTCAGCAGGTATCACATCAGGTCTTGCAGAGATCAAGGATGCAGGAATCCCAATCTTCAATGTAGATACAGCAGTTATCGAGGATGACATAGAGAACTTCGTAACACAGTTCGTTGGAACAAATGCTTACATGGCAGGACAGCTTGTCGGTGAGCAGATGGCTAAGGATTATCCGGACGGAGCAGACATTGCGATCCTTGACTTCCCATCAAATGAGAGTTGTGTAGACCGTGTAAATGGTTTCCTTGACGGACTCGGTGATAACAAGGATAAGTTCAACATCGTAGCACAGCAGGATGGCGAGGCAGCACTTGATGCATCAATGAGCCTTGCAGAGGATATCATCACAGCAAACACAGATCTTCAGGCATTCTTCTGTATCAATGATCCTTCAGCACTTGGCGCTGCAGCAGCAGTTAAGGCAGCCAACAAGACAGGTCAGATTGGTGTATACAGTATCGATGCTTCACCAGATGGCAAGCAGGCACTCCTCGACGGCGAGTTCACAGCAGTTGCATGTCAGGTTCCTGTACAGATTGCTGAGTACGCATTCAACGCAGCACAGAAGTATGTGGGCGGAGATACAACGATCGACGAGAAGAAGGTATATCTTGACTCACACCTCGTACTTAAGGATGAGGCTGAGCAGACAGTTAACGATTGGCAGTAACAGCACGGGGCTGCCCCCGGCTGGACATACATGACACAACGTAGGTGTATATAACACGGGAGAGACCGGGGATCTTAGATCTCCGGCCGAGATCCCGAAAAAGCAGGATAACAAAAGATTTATTTTAGAAACTTGGAGGTTTAATATGGGACAGACAGTTCTGGAAATGATAGGGATAAAGAAAAGCTTCTCCGGAATATATGCTTTAAGTGGCATCGACTTTTCCCTTGAGCTGGGAGAGGTACATGCACTGCTCGGTGAGAATGGTGCAGGAAAGTCCACACTGATCAAGGTCCTCGGCGGAATTTACCAGCCCGACAGCGGAATCATCAAGGTAAATGGCAAGGAGGTCAAGATCAACGGAGTTCCGGCTGCCAGAGAAAATGGTATAGGAATAATACATCAGGAAATCGTACTTGTTCCATATCTTTCGGTGGCACAGAATTTGTTTCTCGGCAGAGAGATAAGGACAAAGCTTGGAACGCTGGACTTTGCAGAGATGAACAGAAGAGCAGAGGAGATGATATCGTCCCTCGGTGTGAATATAAAAGCAGACACGATAGTAGAGAATCTGACCATCGCACAGCAGCAGATGGTGGAGATCGTCAAGGCGGTCTCATTCAACGGTAAGATCATAGTTATGGATGAGCCTACCTCATCACTCTCAAATGAAGAGGTGGAGCAGTTATTTGAGATCATTGAGAATCTCAGAAAGAAACAGGTAAGTATAATCTACATCTCCCACAGAATGGAGGAGCTCTTCAGGATATCTGACAGAGTTACCGTCATCAGGGATGGTGCATACGTAGGAACAAAAAAGACATCTGAGACCAACCCGAATGAGCTGGTTGCGATGATGGTAGGAAGAGATCTGGAGAGCTTCTATGCCAGGGATTACTGTGACATGGACAAGGCAGAGGTTGCTCTGGAGGTAAAGAACCTTTCACAGACAGGTGTCTTTGAAGATATAAGTTTTTCGGTACACAAGGGTGAGATCCTGGGATTCTCAGGTCTGGTCGGTGCCGGACGAAGCGAGATCATGGAGGCGGTATTTGGTGCCACACAGCCTACATCAGGCGAGGTGATACTCGGCGGAAAGCTGGTACACTTCAAGAATCCGATGCAGGCGATCAAGTCAGGCGTAGCCCTGGTTCCTGAGGACAGAAAGAAGCAGGGACTGGTGCTCGGCAACAGCGTGGCGTTCAACCTAACACTCTCATCCCTCAGATTCTATATGAATGGAATCGCCATAAGCGAGAAAAAGCGCGGTGAGGTCATAGACCATTATTCAAAGCGGTTGCGGATCAAGGCGGCGTCACCTGAGATCGAGGCGGGCAGCCTGTCAGGTGGAAATCAGCAGAAGGTAGTTCTGGGCAAATGGCTTGCAACCAAGCCGGATGTGCTCATTCTGGATGAGCCGACCAGAGGCGTTGATGTAAATGCAAAATTTGAGATATACACAGTAATCAATGAACTGGCAAAGGAAGGCATAGCGATAATCATGGTATCCAGTGAGCTTCCTGAGATCATCAACATGTGTGACAACGTATGTGTGGTCAGAGCCGGAAAACTCGTGAAGAAGCTGTCAAAGGACGAGCTCTCACAGGAAGAGATAATGAAATACGCTGCAGGAGGTATCGAATAATATGGGCGAGACAAAGAAGAATTCAAAAGCAACTTCTATATTAAAAAACAATCCCCTGACATCCATAGTCAAGGGCAACATAGGAATCATAGTGGTTCTGATAATCATGTGTGTGGCCGTAGCACTTGCCACAGACAAGTTTTTAACGACCAACAACATCATATCAGTGCTTAGACAGATATCGATCAACACATACATAGCACTTGGAATGACACTCATAATCATACTTGGTCACATTGACCTGTCAGTTGGATCGATAGTAGCTATGTCGGGAACTCTAACCGTAGGTTTTATAGTTAATCAGGGACTTCCTCTCGGCGTAGCAATAGCAGCAGGCCTTCTGGTCGGCACAGCGGCTGGCTTTGTAAGTGGTTTCATAGTAGCCAATTTCAAGGTGCCTGCATTCATCATCACAATGGCCATGATGAATATAGCAAGTGGTATAGCTTATGTCTACACAGGTGGACAGTCAACACGTATCACAAACAAGCTCTTCATCGAGATCGGTACAGGATATCTGTTCAATGTGATTCCACTTCCGGTAGTGTACATGGTAGTGCTCATCATACTGTTCAGCTTCATCCTCAGTAAGACAAAGTTCGGAACATACGTATACGCGATAGGTGGTAACCGCGAGGCCGCAAGACTTTCAGGTGTACCTATCAAGAAGATAGAGATCATAGTGTTTACAATATCAGGACTTCTCTCAGCATTCGCAGGACTTGTACTCTGTTCAAGAATGTACTCAGGCCAGCCTTCAGTTGGAAGCGGATACGAGCTTGATGCCATCGCAGCCTGTGTACTTGGCGGAACCTCTATGACAGGTGGTAAAGGAAGGATCAGTGGAACAGTATTTGGTGCCATGGTCATCGGAATCATCTCAAATGGTCTTAACCTTATCGGAGTGTCATCATACTGGCAGCTCATCATCAAGGGTCTCATCATCGCATGTGCGGTACTCCTTGATGGACAGAAGGGCAAGCTTGAGCTCCTCAAAAAGAAGAAACTTGCAGCAAACTAGTAGAAAGAGAGGACTGATAATATGGAGATTTTTAGAAAGATGTCCTTCGCGGATTCCACGGGAGATGCAATACCTTTCTACCACGAGGGCAAATATCATATATTCTCACTGACTTCCCCTCCGGGAACAACAGTGTACCCGGCAAGACTCAGAACAACATGGAGCCACAGTGTATCAGATGATCTGGTGCACTGGGAGGAACTTCCTACAGCGCTCTATCCGGGCGAGGGCGACGAGCCGGATGCATCAGGAGTATGGACTGGATCAGTCATATACGGCGAGGGCAAATACCATGCATTCTATACAGGCTACTGCCTCACCGCAGAGTATCAGCAGACCATATGCCACGCTACAAGCGACGATGGAATCACATGGGTGAAGGATGCAGCCAATCCGGTCATCACACCTATGATAGAGCTTTACGAGAAGCTTGACTGGAGAGATCCATATGTATTCTACAATGAGGAGGACAAATGTTACTGGATCCTCATATCAGCGAGAAGGTTGGATATGCCGATAACCAGAAGAGGATGTATAGTTCTCTACAGATCAAAGGATCTGGTCAACTGGGAATATTACGGACCGATATATTCACCGGGACACACCAACTGTCCTGAGTGCCCTGAGATGTACAAGATGGGAGACAATTGGTATCTCTCATACTCAAGATTCTCAGAATATGTAAATACAATATACAGAGTTGCAAAGTCACCATTTGGCCCATGGAGAAAGCCAAAGAAGGATGGCATAGGCGGAAGAAGATTCTACGCAGCCAAGTCCATGCAGGATGATGACGGCAGACGCTTCTACTTCGGTTGGGCTCACGACAGAGCAGACAGAAGCGACAGAGGTGAATGGTACTGGGGCGGAACCTTCTGCGTGCCGCACGAGGTAGTTGCCACAGCGGATGGAGGACTTGACGTAAAGCTTCCAAAGGAATATGAGCATGTATTTGAGAAGCCTGTGGCATGGGATTACATCCCTGTACTTGGAAATGCAAAGCTTCACGGAGACAGACTGGTTGAGATGGATTCAGTAAGCACATGTACATACGGATTCCTTGGACACAACGAGGAGAGCTACATGCTGAAGTGCAAGATCATGCCTAGAGAGGTGTATGACCATTTCGGTATACTGCTCAAGTCAGACAAGGAAGCAAGCGGATGCCTTCTCCTTGAGTTCGATGTGGCCATGCAGAGAGTGTCATTGGTAAATCTTCCTATGGGAGTTGACCCGTTCTGGGTTCAGTCCTGTCAGGCTGTGCCTCCTGCAACGGAGCCGGGCCCTGATGGAGTCAGAGTGTGCGAGAAGACATTTGACATAACAGAGGGCAGCGAGATAGATGTGAAGATCATCGTTGACCATGATATGGTGGAGGTATTTGTCGGAGAACAGGTGGCATTTACATACAGGATATATGCAAAGCCTGAGTTTGAGACAGGACTTCTGGCACAGGATGCAAGAGTAGAATTCTATGACATAGAGATCACAGGAAAGTAAAATTCACAAGGAGGATCCAACATGGAAAAGAAATATGATGTTGTGGCTCTTGGTGAATTCCTGATAGACTTTACCCCTGCCGGAAGCACTGATTCCGGGATGAAGCTCTTCGAGCAGAATCCCGGAGGCGCTCCGGTAAATATGCTCACGGCAGTCAGCAAGGCCGGACTTAAGACCGCGTTTATAGGAAAGGTCGGGGATGACATGCATGGCAATTTCCTTATTGAGACGGCAAAGCAGGCAGGGATAGATACCAGAGGTATAGTTGTCGATGACACGGTATTTACCACTTTGGCATTTGTCACTCTGGATGAGAACGGAGAGCGTGAATTCTCATTTGCCAGAAAGCCGGGAGCGGACACAATGCTCTGTTACAAGGAAGTGGATGCCGAGCTGCTAAGAGACACAAAGGTGTTCCATATAGGTTCGCTGTCTCTCACGGATGAACCGGCCAGAACCACCACATTCCAGGCGGTGAAAGAGGCGAGAAAATACGGAGCGGTGATATCCTATGATCCAAATTACAGAGAGCCGCTGTGGGACAACAGAGAAAATGCGATGGAGAGAATGAAGAGTATTCTCCCGTTTGTAGATATAATGAAGCTTTCGGATGAGGAGACGGCACTCCTCACACCATTTGAAGATCCGAAGGAGGCTGCGGAGTATCTCCTTGGAACAGGCGTCAGACTTGTTGCGGTCACCCTGGGAAGTGAGGGTGTGCTGATATGCAGTAGGGATGGCAGCAGAAAAGTTCCTGGATTTGTCAGCCATGTGGTCGACACAACCGGAGCTGGAGATTCGTTCTGGGGGGCATTTGTATCGCAGCTTATAAGGGCGGACAAGAGCCTGGAGGAATTCAGTATAGACGAGCTTGAAGAATTTGCAAGATATGGAAATGCGGTGGCGAGCCTGTGTGTCGAGAAGCGCGGAGGACTCAGATCGATTCCTGAAGAGAGCGAGACATTTGAGAGACTCGCAGTAAAGTAAGTGTACTACAATTTTTCACATAAAATTTTCCCTTAACCCTGAAGGCCGGAGAGTTTCCGGCCTTCTTTTTTGTACAATCTAACATTTGGACAGTATAACCATTCAAAATTGCATTGACTCATAATTCCATTTCCTATAATATGTGGCTGGTGAACAAAAAAATAATCATTGGTCCTGTGTCAAGATTTAGCACAAAATAAAATTTTTATTCCGATATGTAGCTGATCTTGGTATGTGGAGTGGAATATCATTTGATACTTACAAATAAAAGGCGTACAGAGGACAATTCTGTGATGAACTTCCGGATGATTCAAAGGACTTTCGCTTTTATTGCTTTAATAGTGGATTTGGGGCATACTCTATGGCGGCATTTACCCTTGATGGAAAAGACTATGATGATAGCATAGACAATTACAGAATCATTTATTATGATTCGTATAAAGGAGCGGGAACCAAAATCTTTGCAATTGTAACAAATCCGAATACCGGAAGAATTATTATATATGCCGGGGGAAGTAATTAAGATTTTGTGAAAGGGGTATTTATATGGTTGAAATGTATGCACATTTCCCGGTTGTGATGTGGATAATAGATGGACTTATATGGGCACTGGGAGTGTTTTTCTGGATACTTACATATATTGTAGCGCCGTTAAAGAGCAGAAAAAAAGGGTATCCTGTTTCAGGACTGCCGGGAATGGCTTTTCTTTTATTTTTAGTGGCTGGTTATCTATCTCCGAATAGGTGGTTGATGTTGATTTCTTTGTCGGATGTTAGTGTTTTGGCTTTAGTTATAATGATATGTAAGGGACGCATATGTAAAAGAAAGGGCAATGAACAGGATACATACATAGATAAGTAAACAATCATGCACCAGATGTTCAAGGAGGAAATGTGGGAAAATGAAGTCGAGTTGTTTTACGGAAGGAGGAAGCGGATGTATCTTTTTTTTGACATTGAAAACCGGAAACTGCAAGATTGCACTCGGAATATTTGTATATTCCGTTGCATTAGCTGTCATATGTCCTGCTCTTAGACGAAGAGAAAAGTATCTTGTACCCCGTATTCTTTGTATTCTGCCTGCTATAGCTGCATTCGTACACTGGGGCGTTTATGGAAATCTGTTCATTCATCATTTTAAACTTTTTTATCTGGAAGCATTTATTCCCATACTATTTATTTTTGACATTAAATCAGCCTTCATCCGCATGATCAGATCGGTTATGGTTTGTCTGTTATCAGCAGTATTATGCTTTGTTTTTATACTTAATTCCATTTCTGCACCAATGGTACACAATTATACCCGATACAGTTATACAGTAACTGCGAGCAGTGGTGTCAATCAGAATAATGGAGGGTATATTTATCTTACAGATAATATGTGTGTGACATATCCGGTGTTTTTGAGCCTTTCTGAGGATGGGGAGCCTTTCATTGACACGGATCATACCCGGGAAAACAAAATCCCGCTCGATGTCGTGATTACGATAACAAGTGAAAATGCAAAGACTATTTTCTCTATTGATAATTATGATAGTGAAGCCATGGAAAAAGGAAAAATCGTGTTTAAAAGAGATGTTGAGTTAGAATACGCAGTTAGGTATCTGCTGAATCGGTAATAGAGTTTTGCCCACGTATCAAGACAAAAATTGCAGAGCTTTAATTAGTGTACCGCAATAGAGAGTTTGGACAGATGGGTAGGGAGTATGAGGACGAAAAAATGAGTAGTCTTATTTTTCAAAGTTCATATATTGTTATTATACCATCATATTATAAGACGGACATTCATAAACATCCATTTCTGCATTTATTTGCAGGGAAAAAGAGCTGCAGAATTACAGTGGGTAAAGAAAATATATGTGGAAATATTATTCTGCTTGATTCAAGAGTCAGGCATGCAGTTGAAGTAGGAAACAATTGTACTTTTTTTCTGTTGATTGATCCCACAAGCATTATTGCGGAGCAGATTCGGGAGCAATATATAAAAGGTGGTTCCTACTGCAATGTTTCGGATGAAATTGCAGAGATATCAGAAGATATTCACAATTTGCCGGAGAATGAAATTATACGCATCGTTGAAAATATGTTTCTTGCCATGGGTATTTCAACAGAAAAAAACAACGTAAGAGATGAAAGGATTGAACTGATAATCAGCAAAGTTATTTCTGGAGAATGGTTAAGTTACAGTGTTAAGCAGATTGCGGAGAAAGTTTTCCTTTCTGAAAGCAGGTTGACGCATTTATTCAAGGAAGAAGCGGGAATTTCGCTAAAAAGTTATATTCTGATGCGCAGAATGGAATATGCATACAGATTGATAAGCACGGGTGGTAAAATTACCTGGGCAGCGCAGGAAAGCGGTTTCTCAAGTTCGGCACATCTTGCATACACTTGTAAGAAATTAACGGGTGTTTCTATTACGGATGTATTAAAATAAACAGAAAAACAGCAGATTTTTGAAAGTAAAAAGTTTTCCCTTCGGTTATAGTGGCTATTGTAATTATAAGGAGGAGAAAATTGCTATGAAGTTTATGTATTTTTTTGATGATAAAATAAAGCGCCATATTATGAAGGGGAAAAAATATTGCAATCCGGCAGAAACAGGAAATTATGAATGCGGAATAAGCTGTATTAGGCAGGGGGATGTAAATCTTTGGTTTTATACCAAAAATGGCGTGACAATAGCTATTGATTCGGGACATTTGAATTATCGGGGTGTTGAAAATTCTTTTCAACAAATAGGTATTAATCCTGAAGAAATTAAACATGTTTTTATTACTCATGCCGATGTGGATCATTGTGGTGGAATTGACACAAGCGGAACAAATATATACCCAAATGCACAAGTGTACCTGGGGAGAGCGGAAAGCGCATACTTGAATGGAAGCATCCATCGTATGACAAAATTAGGGGTGAAGATTAAAAATTGTGTCAGAATTAAAGAAGGATATTACGCCATAGATAACAATGAAAAGTTTGATATCGGAGGCATTAAGGTACAATCTATTCCTACACCCGGACATACTCTGGGGCATACCTGTTATATTGTTGATGATAAGATTTTGTTTACCGGAGATTGTCTTGCAATAAATGAAAAAGGTGGATATAGTTTTTTTGATTTTTTCACCCAATATCCGGATATGAACAAAAAGTCTCTGGTGAAATTGAAAGCATTGATTGATAATATCCAACACATTCAATTGGAATATGTCTGTACAGGGCATAGTGGTATCAGAAAATATTCTGACGTTATATTTGCACACATCGATGAATCAGCGCAATTTAGTAAAAGAAAGCCATTTGATGATAAAGCACCTTATGATGCTTTCATCCGGTAATTATGAAAAGATTGGAGACCATTATGAAAAACAAAAAGTTGATAGGTATTATTCTGGCTGTATTGTTTTTATTATTGCTTTACTACACATCACCTCTGATAAATAACAACTTTGATGGTGCTTTGGGATATATGATGAAAAGCGTTCAAAGAATACTATTTTTCGCTGTCGAGCTTATTATATTTGTAAAATTGTTTAAGAAAGACAGTATGAGAAGTATTGTCAATATGAACTGCTTTAAGGATGCTGTTCCTGCTTGCTCTGCTATGTTTATTTATGTGGTGTTTGATGTCATTACATATGTGGTGATAGGGGCAAAGAGTTGGTTAAATACAACCATGCCTATAGTTGTGTCCTGCCTTATTTTTATGCAACTTGCGACAGGATTATGGGAAGAACTTACATTTAGAGCATTTGTTTGCGAAGGGTATTATCAAGGAGCAAATGCCACGTTTAAGAGAAGGCTTTTATATGCGGGCATAAGCATGGTGATATTTGGTATAGCACATGCTGTTGAATGTGATTCTTTGGAACAAGCTATATACAGATTTATTATGACAGGAGTATGGGGATTTGCATTTGCATCTGTGTATTTATATACACATAACATACTTGTAGCCGCCTTTATCCATTTCTTTACAGACATATTTTTAAACATACATATATTTATATCTGATTGGAATGATTCGCCACTTTTTATAATTCTTGATAATTATGTGCAGTGGGTGATGTTGGCTATTATTCTGATAGTGGCGATTGTATTTCTTTATAAGAAACCGGTTAGAAAGTAAAATACTTTAAAAACCAATCGACAACATTCAATTTGGGGAGGTACAAGAATGATAAATTTAGTGGCACTTCCGTGCCTCTGTGTAGATGTTTTTGATGGAACAGATGAATTGCGTGCAGGTGGTGAAGCCCTTAATTTTGCAGTTCATGCATCAAAATTTGAGGAGTTTAATGTTTCAATATTGGGTGCAGTAGGACAGGATTCCTACGCAAAATTTATTATGGATTCTATTTCTGATAAGAGAATAGATGTAAGCCATGTAAGAGTTGAAGAGGATAAAGTAACTGCAAATAATCGTACATATCTTACGGCTGACGGAGACAGATATTACAAGTTCAAGGAGTAAATCTTATTGAAGGTGATAGGCATAATTTAGGTGGTATATTAAAGAACACGTTCTTTGATGTTGTTGCTGATATAACTGCTTATAATGCTGCGGACATTATTGATTTTGTTAAAGAACTAGGCTCCTTTGGACAGTACATAATGATTAGTTCAAGTGCTGTGTATCCAGAGTATGGAGTTCAACCATTTCTTGAGGAATCAGAGAAGTCTGCAAATAAATTTTGGGGTGCGTATGGAACAGATAAAATAGAAGCTGAAAATGTCTTGCTTGAAAAAGTGAAGGATGCATATATACTAAGACCACCATATTTATATGGACCTATGAATAATGTCTATCGAGAAGCTTTTGTATTTGACTGTGCTTTAGCGGACAGAAAATTCTATTTACCAAATGGTGGAAGTATGAAACTACAATTCTTCCATGTTAAAGATTTATGTGGATTAATGGAAGTAATCATTAGGAATAAACCAGACGAGCATATTTTTAATGTTGGCAATATAGAAGCAGTATCTATTAAAGAGTGGGTAACAATATGCTATAAAAGTTTGGGAAAAACACCTATTTTCGTGAATGTCAATGAGACAATAGAACAGAGAAATTATTTTAGCTTTTACAACTACGAATACTATTTAGATGTAACTCGTCAAAGCAAAATATATCCAAAAACCATATCTTTAGAAGATGGAATAAAGGATGCTGCTAAATGGTATTTGGAACATAGGACAGATGTTGGTAAAAAACCTTATTTTGAATATATTGATTCAAATCTGGTGGGAAGATAAACCGGAGTTTATCGAGCTGAAACTTTGAAGTTTCGTAAGGATTTTTAAAACTGTCTCATTGCATGGTTACGTTTATTAAGATATGATTGGCTTGGAGGTGATACATTATGGCAAATGAAGATAAAAAAGATTTTAATGCTATGCTTATGGATAGCAAGGATATGCCAAAAGTTCAAATCATAACAGATGAAAAGAGCATCGAAAAATATGGTGGAGATAAAATGTATTTTGCCCCACCTATTGACTACGACAAAGTAATGCGACTTGTGCCTTGTGGAAAATTACTTACAGTAGGTACAATAAGGGAATTCTTTGCTAAACAAAGTGGTGCTGATTTTACAGAGCCAATTACAGCTGGAATTTTTGTTTCGATAGTTGCATGGGCGAGTTATCAGCGTGCAGAAGATAAAACCCCTTATTGGAGAACATTAAAAGCAAAAGGGGAATTAAATGCAAAGTATCCAGGAGGCGTTGAGGCACAAAAGGAGATGCTTGAAAAAGAGGGACATATCGTAATCCAAAAAGGTAGAACTAATATTAAGTATTATGTTAAGGACTACGAAAAAGCATTATTTACATTGTAATAGATAATGTGAAAATTCCAGTTTGCTGGATAGTTGATTAGAAAGAAAAATTGGAATATACGGAGGTGGATTATGAGATTAGATGGATTTGGATTATTTGTTGAAGATATGGCGAAAATGATTCGCTTTTATAGAGATGTTCTTGGCTTTGAGATTAAAGAAAGCGAAGACACATCAAATGTTTATCTTGTTAAGGATGGAACATTGTTTTTGCTATATGGAAGAAAAGATTTTGAAAACATGACACACAGAAGGTATGAATATATAAAAGGTCTAAATGGTCATAGCGAAATTGCGCTCTATGTTGATACTTTTGAAGAAGTTGATATGGCATACAACAATGCTATAAAAAATGGGGCAACGTCTGTATTAGAACCAGAGCTTGAACCGTGGGGACAAAGAACTTGTTATATCGCCGATCCAGAAGGTAATTTGATTGAGATTGGTTCTTGGAATAAGGTATACGAGCAAAAAGATTTATAACTTCAAGTTTACAGAACTGAATCAAAAGAGCTCGAAGGAGCTCTTTTTCCTTTTTTATAATAGTATCATTATGGTATAATAGAGACATTAAAATCGAAGTTTATTGGGAAGTCGCAGAGAACGAAAAATCGAAATCTTCATATAAGTGGATTTTTGAATGAAGAAAAAGTGGACATTCAAGGCCCGAAAGTGGATATTGAAAGTGCACTTTCCGCAAAAGACAGAGATTTCTCTGTGAAAACGACAGTTCATATCCATAGACTTTTTGATAAGTTTGGCTTTGATGGAGTATTTGGAAGAAGTGAAGTTATGGAATTTCTTGAGCTGAAAGCTTCGGGTACTTCAAAACTTCTTGCAAATCTGGTACAAGCAGATATCATTGAACCGGTATCCGGTTATGGAAAAGGAAAATATAAATTCAAGAAGTAATTTAAAGTTAAAATGAAATAAATAGCACTAAAAGATAAAGAGGTGTTAGCAGGTATGCTATGTGTCCGGATCTATGGTTACATATCTTACTTACTAGCACTTTTTTCTTTGCAAATCATTATGCGAATAAAATCTAAAAAATATTCACAAAACTACTTGACATATAGGTTAGATAGGACTAACATATATGCGAATGAAACAAACAAAATATTCGCATGTGGCAGGAGGAAGCAGAATGTTTATCGAAGGAAAAGAACTGGTTAAAAAATACGGAAAAGGAGAGGCAACTGTATATGCACTTGATCATATGGATTTCAGCATGGAAAAGAGTGAGATCGTTGTTATCCTGGGACCAAGTGGAAGTGGTAAAAGTACACTCTTAAATATACTTGGGGGACTTGATAAAGCAACAGAAGGAAGCATGATCGTAGATGGAAAAGATCTTGAGAAGATGTCTGCAAAGGAACTTGAGATTTACAGACGGGAAAAGCTGGGATTTGTATTCCAGTCCTACAATCTGACGCCGGATCTTACAGTCAGAGAGAATGTAGAGATGACAGCAGAGCTGGTAAAAGATCCGCTTGATGTGGATGCCTTGATCGAAAATCTGGGACTTACCAAGTATGAGAAGCATTTTCCCAAAGAGCTTTCCGGTGGACAGCAGCAGCGTGTTGCGATCGCAAGAGCCATGGTAAAGAAGCCGGATATCCTTCTATGTGATGAGCTTACCGGTGCGCTTGATACAAAGTCATCGAAGGATGTATTGCGGAGAGTTCAGAAAATGAATGATACTTATAAGACAACCGTTGTCATTATTACACACAACCTGAATATAGCACAAATGGCAGATCGGATCATCAAGATTACAGATGGCAAGGTTACATCCAATCTGAAAAATGCAGACAAGAAAAGAGTAGAGGAGATGGAATTATAATATGACGATCAATAAGAGAGCCGCGCGCAGCATAAAGAACAATATATCTTTTTATATTATAAGTATTCTCCTTACTGCACTTACGTCCGTGCTCATAGTAGGTGCTGTGTCAACCGGACGCAATCTGACAAAGGTTGTGAAAAAATTTGTAGATGAATACAAGACAGAGGATGCAGAATTTGTTACTTACAATCCTATATCGGATGAGGACATGGCGAGTCTGGAAAAGAAATATGATGTGATCCTTGAATACAGCAGCTATAAGGATATCAGCGTAGACAGCGGGGATCTGAAAGGCACAACGCTCCGTGTGTTTGGTATGCCGGAGAAGTTGAATCTGTGTGAGGTGAGAGACGGTCATGAACCGGGAATCGGGGAGGCCCTTATTACACAGAATTTTGCAGAGCAGCATGATATCTCGGTTGGAGATAAGATCTCTCTTGGCTCATATGATTATACCGTATCCGCATATACGACAAAGGCAGATTATATCTATATGCTTGAAAAGCCTACAGGCTATATCGACAACGAGAAATTTGGTCTGATCGTGTTGGATCAGGACGAATATGAGAAGATCGATGTCGCAGAAACCGGATACTATTCCATAAAATACAACAAAGATAATTCCAAAGACGTACGGAAAAAGTTAAATGAAGATTATGTAATGGCAAGTTACATGGCAGCTACAACAAATACAAGAATATCAATGCCTGTAAATGAAGGTACTGCTGTTACGAACATGGCAACAATGTATGCACCTGTGTTGTTCATAATCATAATCACACTTATCGTTATGATACTGGGAAGAAATATTAAAAATGAACAGTACCTTCTTGGAACATTCCTGGCGCTTGGATTTTCCAGAAAGCAGATCGTTGGTCACTATATGCGTTATGGTCTGATACCCGGACTGACCGGAAGTGTACTTGGAATCTTATGTGGGATACCTGCAACAAAGCTTTTAAGCAAATTTTATATCGAATATGACTTTGAAAAACTGACATATAAGGTGATATATGATATTCCTGCGGTCATTATAGCACTTGTTGCACCGACGTTGCTTTATTGTATAGCCATTGCGATACAAGCCGCAAAGCTCCTTAAAAAATCACCGGTAGATCTATTGAGAAATACGGGAAAAGATCGCAGAACGATTGGCATTATGAAGAACAGCCATGCAAAGACCCAGCTTAAGATGAGAGTCAGAAGCGTGATCGGACATCCGGGAAGAAGTATTGTGACAGTATTTGGAGTAGGAGTTGCAACATTCTGTATTCTTGGTGGACTGATCGTGCATGACAGTCTGGATGATCTGATGACTAATGGACTTACAAGTTCTATAAAATATGAATATTTGTATCGGTTGAATTCATTGCAGACAGGAACGCCGGATGAGGGCGAAGCCCTGTTCCAGAACTACTATGAAGTAGATGGCAGCACAGTACAGCTCTCGGCACAGGGAATTGTGGAGAATTCCAAGTATTTCCCGGATAAAACGGACAGTGGGGATAAGCTGGAGCTGGACAAATATTATCTGACAAGTGCAGCGGCAGAGACCTTTGGCGTGAAGGTTGGCGAAGAAATTACATTTAACAATATTGCAGACCTGAAAGAGCATAAGGTAAAGATCAGTGGTATTGTGACAGATAATACACATTGTTATCTTTATACCGGAAAAAGTAATGCAACCAAACTTGCAGGAGTTGATGAAGATGTATACAACTGCATTATCAGTAAGGACAGATTAGAGCTTGATCGGGATCTTGTAGCAAACGAGACAGAGATGACGATATCGGCAGATACGATGGAGAACCTGATGGGACCGATGAAAGTTATTGTAATTGCATTTGAAATCCTGGGAATGATAATGGGTGTATTTGTACTGTATCTGATCATCAACATGATCGTATCAGAATCATCTACCAATATATCGGTTATGAAGGTACTTGGTTTCAGCAGAAAAGAGATTTCAAACAGGGTATTAAATGTAAATCATGTGCTGATATGCTTAGGATTCATTCTTGGTTTCCCGATGGCATATTTATTTGTAAAGGTTGGTTATGCAGATACGATAGAAAACTATGGGATGTTATTATCACCGGTGGTTAAAGTGAAATCTATTGTGATCGGTTTTGTACTTACATGGGTAACATATGAACTGTCTCTCTTCCTCCAGAAAAGAAAAATATCAAGGATTGACATGGTGGAAGCTTTGAAGCAAAATAATAGAAACGAGTAAGATTATTTGCAAAAGCTGTTTTGGAGGGTGTACATGGCAAAGCGTGTATTTACAGAGGAAGAGAGAACGGAATACAGAGAAAAGATGCTGGCAGCAGGATTTGATCTGCTGAAACAATATGGAATGACACACATGTCGGTTGCCAAAATTACAGAGGCAGCCGGCATAGGGGTGAGCACATTCTATAATTTCTTCCCATCGAAAGAGGCGTATGTATATGAAGTACTGGAATACAGGAGAAAAATAATTCCTGATCTTATGAAGCTGGCTCTGAATGGAAAAGAAAAAGCAGGACCTGCCGAGGTCAGAACCTATCTGAAATTCATGATTGATGAGAATTACAGTGTATTTCCAAGCCTGACACCTGAAGATGAAAAGCGTCTGTTGGAAATGCTGCCGGAGCAGGCAAGACCTGATCTGGGGCATGAAACAGAGGTGGCGGCTGGATTTATGCAGTGGATGGAGGATATTCGTCCCGATGTTAATATCGGACTCGTTGCGAATCTGATCAAGATATATGTACTTGGCGCAGAAGGCAGGGGAATGCTTCATGAAGTAGCATATGAGGAAACTATGGAACGCATGCGTGATATGATCATATATGAGCTTTTCGGACGGACAGAGTAAGAAGTATCAGGTTTCTACCAGTGGCAGTAATACTCTGACGGTGAAGATCTCGTCTTTTGCAAAGAACTGGAACTGACCATGATAGGAGTCGGCGATTGCGGCAATATTCTTAGTTCCGAATCCATGTCCTGTCTGTGTGGAGACAGGCATCCCATTTTGAAAAGAAACCGTTCCGATAAACGGATTGCTGATCTGGATCAGAAGCGTCTGATTCCGTTCGGCGAGCTGAACCTGTATGAATTTTTCCTCTGTTTCGATCGATGCATGGAGCGCATTTTCCAGAGCATTTGACAAAATGGCACATAGCTTTGTGTCGGACAGAGGAAGTTCCGCAGGGATAGAAGCCTGAACCAGCAGGGAGATGCCCTCTGATTCCGCTTTGGTATCATAGGCGGACAGAAGCAGATTGATCAGCTCGTTTGAACAGAAGCGTTTTGGAGTGATCGCATCTAAGTCGGATTGGGCGGTTTGTATATATTCCTGAATCTTATCCAGATTCCCGGTTCCTGCAAGTGCCTGCAAATAAGTAAAATGGTGGCGCATATCATGGCGGTAGGAGGCTGCCTGTGTCTGCATGGTGCGCATATGATTCAGATCAATGGCAGCATGTGTAAGCTGCATATGAAGAGATTCTGCCAGGCGTTCTGCCTGTTCCTGTTCTTCCAGTTTATGATAATAATAAAAGATAAAAACAAAATAGAAAATGCAGCAAATGGACGGCATGAACTGAACTACAAATTCGTTGCTGGTATAAAGCATATCGGTATAAATCGTAGAGGCATAATCGAAAAGATAGTAGCAGAGAGGAAGGATGCCAAGAATATAGACGGATTTATTTGCTTTTGGCATAAAATGCTGCGCCAGATTTGATTCATAGTGGTATAGGAAATAAAAGGTTACAAAGGCACATCCTACATAAACGATCGTATAGATGATCTTATTGTCAGAAAATAAGCGAACCGCCAGTCCGCACCAGAGAGGGATCTGACAGCACATATAGGCAGTCAAGACACTGACAATCGAAGTGATCCATGAGCATTTGTATATCAGCCAGAGAAAAAGCACCAACGGAAGATGTACAACGACCGGATACAGCCCTCGGGAAATCTCCTGTCCGAAGACTGCGAAAGAAATGATCTGAAGTATTCCGTCGAGGGCACAGAAAACAGACAGAGTGAGTATGTTTTTCCGGTTAAAAGGAACACCGGTAAAACATACGCTTGCTACTGTACCAAAGAGGAATACGGTAATAAAATAAATACTGTCGCAGAGAAAACTCATATCATTGTCTCCTTATTATTTCCCAAAAGAGTTTGTATAGGCAAAATTTAAAAACTGTTCCGAAATCTTCGTGTAGTTATTTCTGGAAAGCGGAATCTTCTGACCGTCTGTCAGGATGATATCGCTTTTCGTAACATATTGAATGTAATTCATATTTACCGCATAAGAACGATGTGGATATATAAAGTCCGGATAGGCTTTCAGAATATCCTGAAATTCCGTAAAGGTCATTACGGCAGAGATTATGGTCTGATCTGCCAGATGTAAGGTGATGGTTCTGTGTGTGACCTCACCATAGACCAGAGAGGATACCCGGATCCGGCTGTACTGCTTCTCTGTCGTATAAATGATGAAGCTTGCGGTATCTTTCTCATCCAGTTCGGCAAGAATGGAATCTATGGAGGCAAAAAATTTTTCTTCGGTTACCGGTTTTAACAGATAGTTCTGGGCTTTTACTTCGTAGCTGTCTACCGCATATTCCGGAGAACTTGTCAGGAATATGATCTCGGTATCTGTTCCGGAAGCTCTGATATTTCTCGCAATCTCAATTCCGTTTTCTCCTGGCATTAAAATGTCCAGGATCGTAATATCAAATCGTTTTCCCTGATCGATGGCATCCAGTAATGAGAAGCCATTTTGAAATATATGAATCTGAAGCGGTGTGGCATGAAGCTCCTGATATCGTTTGAAAAGCGCTGCCAGTATCTGCCGTTCCTGTTTGCTGTCGTCACAAATCGCTATATGTATCAAAAAATCTACTCCTTATCATGGCTTAACAAATATATGATAAGCCGGTCGTTGATCGTCATTTGTACAGGCGTACTCATTGACCTGAGTTCATTATAGCATAGTTCTGATCAAATCGACGGACATTTCATGTACATATAGTGACAATTCATGTAGCGGATGCAAAAAAATGAAATCTGTTGTAGAATACAGAGCTGCTTCATGATAGACTGAAAATATCAAGAAAACCCGGATCAATGGAGGCTTAATAATGGGAAAAGTACGATTAAATGATAATACAGAAATAGTTGCAGCTGTAAAAGAAGGACTAAAAAGGAAGGATGGATATTGTCCGTGCAGGCTTGAAAAGATACCGGAGAATAAATGTATCTGTAAGGAATTCCGGGATCAGATCAATGATCCGGAGTTTGAGGGATACTGCCATTGTCAGTTATATTACAAAGAAAAGTAAAATAATATATGAATTATTATCAGAACATATAGACTGGTTCGTCAAAATAAACATAAAAATATTAATAAATCCAAAAAAATTGCTAATAAATCCAAAAATATTCTATTCTTTCTTCCTGCTTGTCACATTATAATGAATTTAGTCAATGAGACAGAGCGAAAAATAAACAAAATGTACAAACAGGAGGAATGAAATATGAGAAAGAAAAAAATTATAGCTGTCGTTGCAGCAGCAACACTTGCATTATCAATGGTAGGATGTGGATCAGGCGGATCAGGCGGATCAGGCGGAAGCAGCTCAAGCGGAGTTGCAAATAAGGATAAGCCACTTTGCTGGTTCAACCGTCAGCCATCCAACAGCTCAACAGGAGAACTTGATAAGGAGGCATTAAGCTTCAACAAAGATACTTATTATGTAGGCTTCGATGCTAACCAGGGTGCTGAGCTTCAGGGCCAGATGGTACTTGATTATATCAAAGCAAATGCAGCAACAATCGACCGTAATGGTGATGGTGTTATCGGATACGTTTTAGCAATCGGTGATATCGGACACAATGACTCAATCGCTCGTACTCGTGGTGTTCGTTCAGCACTTGGCACAGGAGTTGATGCAAATGGTGCAGTTGATTCAACACCTGCAGGTACAAACGTAGACGGATCAGCAAAAGTTGTTCAGGATGCAAAGCTTGATGTAGGTGGTAAGACATATACAATCCGTGAGCTTGCTTCACAGGAAATGAAGAACTCAGCAGGTGCTACATGGGATGCAGCAACAGCAGGAAACGCTATCGGAACATGGACAGCTTCATTCGGTGATCAGATCGATGTAGTTGTTTCAAATAATGATGGTATGGGAATGTCAATGTTCAATGCATGGGCAAAGGATAACAAGGTTCCTACATTTGGATACGATGCTAACAGCGATGCAGTAGCAGCTATTGCAGAAGGTTACGGCGGAACAATTTCACAGCATGCAGATGTTCAGGCTTACTTAACACTCAGAGTTCTTCGTAACGCACTTGATGGTGTAGACGTTGATACAGGTATTGGCACAGCAGATGAAGCAGGTAACTGCTTAACAGAAGGTGAAGATTACAGATACAGCGAAGAAGAAAGATCATACTACGCATTAAACGTAGCAGTAACTGCTGAAAACTATCAGGATTTCACAGATTCAACAAAGGTTTATGACAAGGTTTCAAAACAGCTTGATTCAAGCAAGAGCCCAACAAAGAAAGTATGGCTTGATATCTACAACGCTTCAGATAACTTCTTAAGCTCAACATACCAGCCACTTCTTGAGAATTACGATGATCTGCTCAACCTGAAAGTAGATTACATCGGTGGTGATGGTCAGACAGAGTCCAACATTACAAACCGTCTTGGTAACCCGGGCGAATATGACGCATTTGCGATCAACATGGTTAAGACAGATAATGCAGCATCATACACAACACTTCTTAACAAATAAGATAACGGATCGGCAGGCAATAATGATTTAACTCAGAGGGGTGTCAGATACAAGATTTGATACCCTTCTTTTACTAAGAAAGGGAAGTAGAGATATGGCAGAAGATAAGAATAAATACATCTTATCGATTCAGGGCATGAGCAAGTCATTCGGTAGAAACAAGGTTCTGGATCACATCAACCTGAATGTGAAACCGGGCTCGATCATGGGTCTTATGGGTGAGAACGGTGCCGGAAAATCGACAATGATGAAATGTCTCTTCGGAACCTATCAGAAGGACG
>ERZ1034976.903-NODE-903-length-25514-cov-51.313720_pt1 | contig 25514 bp, 22 predicted proteins | sample MGYA00520623_ERZ1034976 | MGnify/ENA primary metagenome ERZ1034976 (study PRJEB33766, sample SAMN09781774) | gut metagenome | biome: gut microbiome | host: Homo sapiens | place: Madagascar | study: EMG produced TPA metagenomics assembly of the PRJNA485056 data... | reverse complement strand
GGATGTTCTTCATTCTGACAACAAGTTGGCTAACCTCGACTAATCTTCGAGATTTTACAACAAAAGATATGAGCGGGAATCCGAAAGGGTTCCCGCTTTTGTTTTATCCCCTTTTTTCTCGTAGTCATTCAAACTGTCAGCAGACAAGGCGCATTGTGCACGATAACATGAAAACCTTTACATTATTTAACTATGAAAACTTGCATCTTATTGACTTTTTTCCTATATTTGCAATGTTCAAACGAAAGAAAAGGACATGTAAGAGGGGTACAAGCCCTATAGTAAATGATAAGCAATAGTAAATGATAACCAATAGTAAATGATAACCAATAGTAAATGATAACCAATAGTAAATGATATCACTCCTCCCAACATATCATTTGTGTAATTGTAAAAGATGATTTAAACCGAAAGGTGTTTGTTTTTAAAAGCATCGGATGGTAATGGCCGAAAGGCTGGAATCAGAAGATGACAGGTTTAAATGATAATGAAAACAATTAGTAAATGGTATAACTATGAAGAAGTATTTTATGATGGTCATCGCTATGACTATGATGACAATAGGATTTGTTAGTTGCAGTGCATCTGACGATGAAATGGGTGAAACAGTTAGTCGCGTTACCACCAATGAGTCAGGTTTCTCTTTGCTCAGCTATTCCATGACTGCGGGCTCTGCCGTAAGCGAGGAGTCTAACAGTAAGGCTGAGAATGATGAGAAGTTGGTTTGCAAGGTTCTTCCGGGTGGTCAGCTGATGCTGACTCATAAGAATGTAATCTTCGACCAAGGTACAAATATCAAGTTTGCAACTCAGTTGGTTGGCAAGAAGTTAATCATTACCGAAACAGGTGATTATGGAAAGTCTGGTCAGTATGGTTATTATACGCTTGTTGCCAAGGTAGGAACAGTTAAGGATGGTGACTATGTGGTTGTTGTAAAGCGCAATGATCACGTTCGTGAGGAGTTCAAGTTGATGTATGACTCTTCCCGAGCTAATTAAGATACATATAAATAGTAAAATGCAATTCAGATATATAATAAATGATATGAAGTTACAATTATAATGAATGGTATGTTGATATATAATATACGAAGTTAAGACAAATGATAGTAAATGATATGTTTATTCAATAACAGATGTCGCTTCTTTCGACCAGTCTAGTTTTACTTTCTGTTTTCATTTCCCCGTAATGCTTCCATGAGCTGTTCAGGTGTACAGTCTTTTAATATCACCTTATTCTCTTTATCCAACAGGTAAATGGTTGGCATGGCTTTGAGCCCGTAAATCGTGCTCAAGCGGTTATCTGCTACGATGCGGAGCAGACTGAAGCCGGCTGGTATTGTCTGTTTGTCGAGCCATGCAGATATCTTGTGGCAGTTCTCGCAGTCAGGATCGTAGAAATATAAGATAACCTTCTTTTCCCGGTAATCGCTCAACTGATGAGGCTTGCCGTCTTCCAGCATAAAACTGATATTGGTAGCCTGTGTGCCAGGCAAGTTCTTTCTTGCCTGTTTCAGTTTAAATCCTATTCTTTCTTTCTCTGTTTCATCGAAGTATGGCGATTTAGCCATGTCTTCCAGAAACAGGGCATATACCCTGTCGTTGCGCATGGGCGACTCAGGGTTCTCATAATAATGCTCGATGAGGCTTTCAAACTTCTCTTTGGATGGCTTCTGCTGGTAAGCTTTGGCTGTAAAGGCTGCAATACCCTTCTGGGCTATTTCCTGGTCGAAATGTGCCAGAATATCGATGAAGTTGACAAAGCCCTGTTCTGCCATCTCCTTGTTTGCCAGTTCCAGGGTATCGGAAAAGTTGAAGTTGTCCCAATAGTGCTCACTCAGGTATGCTGCGCGTTGCTCTACGCTGCGCAGACTGTCTGGCAGAGCAGGGTATGGGAAACTGTTCTGAGCCTTGGTTGGGGCTAAGGCTCCAACCAGCATGAAGAAACTGAGGAATATGAATCTTGCCATCATCTTTATATTGGAATTAATGATATTACTAACGGGTGCAAAATTACAAAATAAAATTGAAAGTGGCAAGGTTTTTTATATAAAAAAAAGCCGCGGAACTATAGAAGGTGAGATCACCTCGGCAACTACAGTTCCAACGACCAGTCTAGTTTAATTTATTGGTTCCCGCATACTATTTGTATAGTAAATGATAATTATTTTATTACCTATTTCATTGATATTTAGGGGGCATTTATATTTTGAAACGATATGCGCCCCGATACAGATATATGAACTAAACTCTTCTAAGACTTACTTATTGATAGGTGAATTCAAACTTCTTGGCCTTTCCTTGGTTGAAGTTATCTGCCTTCAGCCAGAAGCATCCCTTTTCACCTTTTTTGGCATTGCTGCGCACATTCCTCAACTTAAAGGTATATCTATAGGTTCTTTCGCCTTTTTCCAGAAGGGATACTGGATCTCTCTTGATTACTTCTGCCTTATAGGTAAACCAACTGTTTGACTTGCAATCCGTTTCGGTTTCAGTATCACCTATTTCTACCTTCCAGTCTTCTGGGTTGATATCGTTGGATGCGATTTTGAAATTCACAGGCACCAGTCCGTCAGGATAATCCTTAGGAATGGTGATGGTGAAATCTCCTACACTGTTCAATGCTGCGCCAATATTGTCTCTGTTCTGGAAGTCATAATTAGCCTCACTCACACTATAGAGATGGATGTTTCTATTGAGTCCATGCACTTTGTCGGTGAGGTAGATGATGCCTTCTCGCCAGGTCTTGTCTATCTTGTCCAGCTTGTACTTAATGGTACCGGTACCGGTCTTTGATGCTTCGTCATAAGTATAGTCGGTAACCTTTGGTGCAGCTGCAGTTGCGTATGCCAGATTCTGGGTCCATATAGCCTCAAAATCGGTAGGAAGTTTTGTAGCGGCATCCCTACCCTTATAAGTGAACTGTACAGTCTGTTCTGTCTTTTCACCTGTATTTACAGTCTTATAAGTACCTCCGACGATAGCCAGTTCGTAATTTCCATCAGAAACTCCCGGAACAATCTGTTCTACTCTAATCCAAGGGTTATTGACCGGTGCACCTTTTATCGCTTCCTCAGAACTTCCTTTGCCATAGCTTTCGTCCAGTTTGTCTATGATGATTCTGTATTCATAGTTACGCTTGATGGCGTATGGCTTGTTGTTTTTATCCTGAAGGTATATGAAATAGAATTTACCATTATACTTTATAGTGACCTTAGCAGGGTCAGTTGGCAAGTTACTTTCTTCAAAGGCTGCTGTCGGATTGTACATTTGCCCATTGCTACCTTTCAGTCTCTTAGTGCTTACGGATGGTGTTATATATGTAGGTTTCCATGTCCAATCTTTGCCTCCTGTAGTATCATCGAACTTCAAGCTGTCTCGATTGAATGGTGCTATAGTTCCGTATTGTACACCATTGAAAACAGATATTCCGAAATCGCTGCTTTTAAGGTTCGCGTTTGCTTTTTTAGCCGCGTCGCTCCAAACTGCAGAAATCTTCGCTCTATCTCTTATAAGATGGATGATGTAGTCTTTTTGTTTGTCGGTATTGGTAAGATACTCCTTCAGTTGATTAGGGGTGTCTCTTTTGATATATCCCCAATAGCGAGTCATCACTTCTTGCTTTTCTGTATGATTTGTCTCGAAAGTTGTCATAAGCATGTTTTCATGCATTCCTACCCATTTCCATTGAACGTTATGCCCGTATTCATCTATATCGTTAAGGGAATTATATTGTTCAGTAGCGTTAGCTACTAAGTGGATACGAGAAGTCTTGTTTGGGATTTCTGCTTTGAAATCTCTAAGTTCTGAACTTCCGTCCCCATTTATGTTACCTCCTGATACAGCGGTACTGTCTTGCTCAATTTTATTCTTACTTGTGGTCCAGTAATTACCATCATTGTCTCTATCAAACCCTTCGATGGATTCGAACTGACCTTTAATATTTCCAAAACCAAGAAATTGGCCTTCGTTGTCGAAGCAGAATAGTTTTAAATTATCTTTACTTCTAATACCTTCGTTCATGTAAACTGTACTTCTTGTAGCTGTTTGCTTCTCGAAGCTAGGTATGGCTATATTGAAGTGAGCGGTATAGTAACCATCTTCAGCCTCGTTGCTTGAAGTCTCGTTGTCTACTATACAATCGGTGCAGGCTGTCAACATAAATGTTAACAGCACTGCTATCATACCAATATGTAATCTTATTTGTTTCATATCATTAACCTTCTTTATTCTATACCTTGATCCTCTATTTTCTCGATTTCATCTGGTGTCAAGTCATGTACGCAACGAACATAGGCTCCCTTGTAATAAGCGTTACTTTGTTTTTCAGACTTATCGCCATCGAATGTCCAGTAGGATTCACCTTGTAACAGATCATTAGGAATAGCGTTATTGCCTGATTGTAAACTAATAATTTTTTTAACCTCTTCTTTTGTAGGCAAACGCCAACCGCTTAGATCAAGATCCTCGCCATTCTTTGTCTTAGCCTTTTCTATGTACTGTTCACAGTATTTCTTGGCTTCGTTGTTGCTGCCTATTGATTGCAACTTACTATTGATGGTTGAGGCAATGATGAAAGCAGGTGATACCGTATTGTCATTTTTATCTGATGGCTTTGCCACGCTATAGGTGTTACTACTCTTTGTCACTGAGTGTTGAATCGTGTATAGGTGTTTATTTTGCCATGGATTCTTAGTACCCGTACTTACTACATTGAGTGAGTAGATACTAGGGTATTTTTTTACAATGATTTTTTGTTTCTTGTTTGATCCGTTTACACAGAGATTGAAAGTGCAGTATACAATGGTGTTGTGCGCTGGATACCCAGCGCTGATTTTTATGTAGCCGCAATTTCCGTCACCAGTCTCAGTGTTTTTTCGTAATTCTGCACCTCCTGGTTGGTTGATATTGTTCTCATTTTTGTGTATTGTTCCGTTTGAGTCGAACGAATAGTATACGTAATCTTGTATATTACATTCTGCTGATGCCATCCATCTTATACTTTCATCTGTCTTGTTGCCGTCCATTCCTTTCATACTGATTGTGGTAGGATAAACTATCAGATAGTCAGCCTTGTCGCCTTTTACCTCAGTTTCTTCTCCTTGCGTCCATTTCGTAATTTGCCACTTGAGATAACCAAGGTCGTCATCGTAATCAATATCTGTATTGGTATCCAGATACTTGATGACTGCATTGACGGTATAGATATAGTTGCGGTCTAACCTCTTGTCACCCTGAGGGTCACGAACCGGTATCTTCAATTCCTTCGGAATATCAGGTTTAGATTTGTCCTTATATTTAAAGTTGACCTTTGCTACAATCTGTGGCATTGTTTCCTGAGTTTCCCATTGGGTGGAATAACTGTAGGTGGTTACCGTGAAGACATTATTCCCCTTCTCATCTTCTGCAGATGCTGCCGGGCTCCAGGTATTGTTGTCTGGTATGATAGACGGATCTGTGGTTTGACCAGCAAAGATGGTAGTATTGGTATTGTAATTGATGAGTTTCCACTGAACGTCAGAAATATGGTAATCCTTCACCGTAGAAGAGATGTTCAGCTTGATTTTGGCAGCAGCTCTTACCAGTTCTACCGGGATATTCTGTTCTGCCTTTTCTGTAATCTTGTATGAACCATGACTGCTCATCAGAAACAGCTTCTTGCTGTTGTCTGTAGAGTAAGGCATCCAGATATCATCATCCTTCTGGGTAGCTTTCTGAAGTTCATCCAGGCTTTTGCCTTGCAGGCTCTGACTGGCGTTGGCTGCTGCATAGAATGCATAACTTTGACCTGATTGGAGGTTCAGGCTCTCCTTCCAGTTGCCCGAACCCAGTTCCTCTGCTTTGTTCTCTGTAGGGGCGTCGAACAGACTGTCTATTCTGCGTTCGCTGGATGTTGGTTCGAACATCTTAAAGTCAAGAGAAGACAGAGTTTTTTCATGAAGATTCTCTTCTTCCTTCACTCTTGTGGTCTGCAGGTCGTTGACCATGGGAGTCATGCTCAGCTGTTGTGCAGCCGAACCGTTTCCCAGTTCGTCTTCAGCTGAGCATCCTGCCATGAGCCATCCTGCCGTAAGAGCCAAGATGCATTTTGCGAATCTTATGTCTATATATAACTTCTTCATGATGAATGTTATTTTCTGTTGTCTTTATAATACTTGTTCAAAGTGAATATCCTTACCGGCGAATTTGCCCTTCTTGCATCCATTATATTTGAAACCTGGATTCAGGACAAACTTATCGTTTGGATATTTGGTCAGGAAAACCTGCGCCTTTACATTGTGTGGCTTTGCCAGATCCAGTCTGTTTTTCGGAACCACATAGAAGTAGAGCGTCTTCTTCTCACCACTTTTATTGATGATGAAATCATCTATATGATAAGTATATCCAATTATTTTGTCTCCATCGTTTTGGTCTGAAATGTTTGTATCGTAAACCGGTTCTTTTTCCTCATAATTGCCATCCTTATCGCATTCTACGAATCCGAACATCGGGTTGTCTGTCTGGAGAATCCAAGGCTTACCTTTGGTATCGATATCCTCGAGCGTAATCTTCGGTCCGAGTTTAGGGAAACCGTAATATACCTTGTAGCCCCAGTCTGTCTGATCTCCGTCAGGGATAACCACGTTTGTTGAGGCATCGATGAAATCGAATGTTCCTCCATCCTGCCATTCCTGGATAGTAGGAGTAACGGTGAGTTTGCCCATCTGTCCGTTGAGAAAATAACCATAAACTACCAGTTCTCTGTTTCTGATGGCATTTCCTTCAGAAGGAATATTGAAGGTCTCGTGCTTCTCGGTTGCTCCGCCATCTAATGAATAGTAGATGGTGCCTTGGATGGCTTTGTTGGTTTCACGGAGATAACAGAGATCATGAGAATCAATGTCTGCCTGTTTAAAAGCATCCAGATATTGCTGGGCAGACTGATTGCTCTTTTTGATGAAACTCTTAGGATCCTCCACTTCCTTGATATTCGTGTTCTCTACACCTGCCAGTTTCAGAGTGGTTGGTACGTAAGCTGTACCTGCGTTGTCGTATTTCTGGCTGGTTACGTTCTGGTTGTAACCATTCTCGTTATATATCGCTTCGTCGGGAAAAACATAGCTGGCAGTAGGAATGGTATTGCCTTCTACTTCAATTCTTGTTACCTTTACCTGACTGGTATTGGCATCAGAACCCGATTTGCGGGCAAAGTAAAAATGGAGTTTCGAAACGGCGCGAACCAGAGGAATCTTGATGCCTTTGGCTTTGGCTCCTTCTTCTGTATCAGCCACATGACTGTCTACGGAAATCTTGGTGATGGCACGGGAGATAGGGAGCCCCTTTTCGGCTGGCACTTCTTTTGTTTCTGCATTTCCGTCGCTATTGATACCGAAAGGTGAGGTAAAGCTGACTTCTTTCAGATCTTTGCGGGTAACAGAACTGAGGTCTTTGCCTTTCATCTGGTCCAGCATGTTGATGCTCTCAGAGTTTGCCAGGATGTAAAGATCGATGTTCTTTACTTCTTCGCCGCCAATCTTTCTCAGAAATCTGAGGTTCAGAGTATAGTTACCGTTCTTCACTTCGTTCAGCGTCTCTGCTTTATAGGAGATAGGAGTGGCTTCATCGCCGGTATTTGATTTGAACACCCACACCTTGATGTTGTGGATGTCGCTCTCCTGAGTAGGATTCGCATCAGTCTCATTGTCGGCAAGAACCTTTCCGCTAGTTTCTCCGGCTCTGGTACTGTTTCCGGTGCCGGTAGAGAAACTGAGGCTCAGATAGGCATTGTCGCCTAGAGCAGTTTCTGTATTTTCGTTCTCTGAACAGGATGCCATTGCGCCTACCATGAGCAAGGCAGCGAGTGCCATACACACTGGGCGTGTCATCTTGGTCAGAGTAGATTGATAGCGTTTCATGTTTTCTTTCTTTTACTTATACTTCTTTCTTTTCTTATTTTCCCAGGTCGGCATTCTGAAGATTCAGAACCCAGTTGTTTACCTTGATTCTTGCATCCATGCTGTAGGTAGAACTTGGAGCTGGCACGTAGAATACCAGAGTGTAATGGTCCTGGCGGTCCAGATACTGCTGGTCGCTCCAGTCTTTGCCGTAGCGGTCGCTGGCACAGAGTGAAAGGAACCAAGGCAGGGAGTGGTTGAAGATGACTTTGTTGATACGCTTGTCGGTGATGACGATGCGCTTGTCATCATATTGGCTGGATCCGTCGGCAGCGCGACTCTTGTTGTCATCTTTGGTTTCGAACATACGTGATGATGACAGGTCGTAAACCAGCGCCTTTTCTACGTCTTCGCCTTCTACCTCGGTCTTGCCGCTGTGGTTTTCTACCAGTTTCTTCTCATAAGGAAGATAGGTGATTGCCTTTGGCTTTACCTTGTCGCCCTTATAGTCGAGTAGGGCAGCGGAACCTTTGATTTCTACATCGAAGTTTTCGGCAGTGAATCCTTCCTGGTCGGGTTCGAATGGAAGCATCACCACGCGGTATGTTTTGGTACACTTCATCAGACTCAATTTTCCCTGCACATCGTTTTCTCCATCAAAGTTGAGGGAGTCCTGTGCGGTATAGAGTGCGGTGAAGTGCTTGTCGTTTACGGATTCTTCTTCGTTTTTTTTGCCCATTTCCTCTTGCAGGTCGTTGATGGTAGAGATACCTGGGGTAAGTTTAGTAAAGCTAAACTCGGTCTCATCATCACCTTCGGCTCTTGTTCCCATTGCGGCAGGCTGCTTGTCACGAGCCAGGCAGACGAAGGTATACTTGCCTGCTTGCAGGTCTGTGATTTCCATCTTATGACCTGTTTCAAACTTGTCAGCCGACTCGGTATAGTTATCTACGAACTTACCGTTCTTGTCGAATACATAAACGTTGAGGTTCTTCACCTCAGCAGAGAAAGCATCTGCCTCTTTCACATTATAAGTATAGTCGAATTTGAGCGACAACTTAGCTGTAGGGCAGCCCGTGATATCATCTTTCATGCAGGACGAAAGAGAAGTGAGTGCGATGGCTGAGATGCAAACCAGCTTGCAACATTTGTTTTTGAGGAAAAGTGCCATATTCTTTATCTTTTATAATCTTTTACTTTTACTTATTTTATATAGAGAGTGCCGTAGGTAGCGAATATCTTTGCTTTGTCAGCTCTCTGTTTCGTTGCCTTCGGCATCGTTATTTTCTAAGGATGAAAAGTGCCGGTCTTTCGGGTTGGGGTATGACGGCACATCTTTGTGTCTCCCGCCTTTTATACATGGGCGGCAATGTTAGTTATCTTTTAAGAATGTTTTCGTTCTTTTCAGAACGAACGTTTGATTGATAAACTCTCGGAGGAGGATTGCTCCCCCGAGAGTCTTGGTATATATATAAGTATTTATATTTTATCTGTCTGGTATGACGGAATATTACTGCAAGTCAACGTCGTAGCTATTGAGAACCCAAGGGTTAACAGAAACCTCAACATCGAGATAGAACAAACCATCCTTGTCAGGTGTGCCATTAGGAACCTGAGCACCAACGTTGAAGATATTCTTTACATTCAACTGGTAAACAGTATTACGCTGGATAGCGTTATCATAACCGATGAACTTGTCTTTGATTGCCATCTTGTAATAAGTCTTACCTTGGTTGAAGATCTCGATATTATACTTCTGGCGGAGTTTGTCCAACTCAGCTTCTGAATCTGTAGCCTTCTTTGCTTCTTCCACCTCTTTTTTGAGAGCATCTGCTGTCTTGTTTTCGAAGAGACCCTGAACATCGTTGTAAGCAGCGAAGATATCTTCAAAACTTGTGTAGATAATGTTGTTGTAACGATAGAATGTTCCATCATCTTTTGGGAAATCTCTATGCTTGCCCTCTTCATCCTTCAATGTAACCTTATATTCGAAGTACATTGAGGTTGCATTATCATTATTGTTGTTCTCAAATACATAGTCCTTATGTTTGTCTTTAACCTCTCCTTTTTCGTCCTTTACAATAGCATTGAAGTATCCTGCATTCTTGAACAAAGTCTTGGTACCAAACTCGTCAGTTGGCTGGATGTATTTGAAACCTGTTGCTGAAGGGATGAGGAGCTGTGTATCGTTCCACTTCTGCATGATGTTTGTAGTGTTGGCAACGTTAGAGATAGCATAGCGAGTCAACTCAATCTTATCAACTTTTGCTACAGCATCATCCATAGCCTTCTTCTCTGCTGCTGTATAATCAGAAGTCTTATGATCCTTATCTGTAGGGTAAGCTTTGATTTCAGTCACATTAGATGTTGGCTGGTCGATACGTGCAGTAACGCGCTCCAATTTGATGGTCTTATTAACCTTTGCAGCATTGGTTTTTGACTTGTTCTCATCTTGGAATATTACAGTATAGCTATTACCGTTTACATCCTTGTCGTTTTCATTGAACATTGCAAAATTGTTGGCTTTTGCATAGTCGCCTACGAACTGGTTATCTTTAGTTGCTGTAGTTGAGAATGTGCTGTTCAATGGGTCTTCGCTGTCGGCGTTAGCCAAGAAATATACCTTGTATTCTGCACCAGCAACTACGTCCTCAACAGGAATTTCAAGCTGTGTCTTGCCAGTTTTATCCCATGTCAAGTTTTCAAACTTCTTGTGGAAAACAATCTTGTTTTTTGAGTCCATCAAGAAGAATTTACCACTTGTAATTTTAGATTCTGCTTCAGAAGCATTATACTCATTGCTCTGAACAGTTCTTGTACCGCTAGCATTTGGAGTCTCTACAGTCAATGTCATGTAGAACTGATCTACCTTACCCTGACCTGCGTTGTTACCATCCAAATCATCATTACTGCTGCAGCTAGTGAAAGACAAAGCTGCGGCTGAAACCAAGCTCATTACGAGCAAATTCATTTTTTTCATAATCTTTTTACTTAATACAAAAAAGTTATACAATATATTTAATTAATTCTTATTCTCAAAATTAAGTTTCGCACATATCGGCACAATCCGCTGAAAACAGATTGTATTTAACATCATCTTTTATCTTATACTTATATAAATAGAAAGTAAATAGTTACTTTAAAGCGCCTGATTAACTTTATCCAGGTTTTCCTGCGCCTCCTTCAAACCGCCGGCAACAGCTTTCTCAAAGTATTGCTTGGCTGTCTGATAGTCTTCCTTCATGGCAGCCAGACAACCGCGGGCATTGTTTGCCTCGGCGCTGTCGCCTGCTTTCAGGAGATATTTCTCTGCACTCACCTTGTCGCCACGTTCGATGGCTGCTGAGGCTGCATTGAGATTGGCAAGCTTATCTTCAGGGAACATTCTTACTGCTATGTCGAAAACATTGTTGAATTCGTCGCTACCCTTAGGATAAGTCTGGGCTACCAGATACATCTCCTGGAGAGAGAGCTTCTGAGGACGGGTCTTGATAACCTCTCTAGCCTTTTCTACATTGAATGCCTGAACATCATATTCTATCGTATAATCGGTACGGCGAAGTGATGGCCATACATTCTGCAGGAGATGGTGATAAGCCTGAGGAGCCTTCTTGAGCAATGCTTTCTCTTTGGCATCTGGCTGCATGTTGCTGTTGATGATCTCAAGTGCAGCTTCCTTCTGAGGAACATCATTCGCATTTACATACTTAATGGTTCCCGCCCAGTCTTCCGCTGTAGCTGTGGTCGCAAACAGTTTTGAAGAAATAGGATAGGTCTTCAGAATATGCTGCAAAAGCGCCTGTGTACGGTTAAGCGACAACTTGTTGTTGTTGGCATATCCGCCATCTGGTGATGCATAGCCGTGGAGGGTTATCTTGGTGATGGTAACATCCGAATCGTTCTTCACAAGGTCGAGAGTCTTGCGGATATTATCCAGTTCGCTGGCATTGTTGCCCAAATCATACAGGATATCCCACTTGTTCACCTTGAAGTTCAAACGGGCAGAACCATTCTCCTTTCTTGCCTTTACGGCTTCAGCCTTAGGCTGGACATAAGCGTTGAAGAGATTCTTCGGAGTAGCGAATGCACGTCCTTCCGGATTCAGAATACCTTCGTCTAGAAGTTGCTGGTTGCAGCCGCAGGCATCATTGCTGATGGCGAAGTTTGAGTTCTTCATCCAGTCGCAGAACGGAGCGGCGTATTCATAATGAAGCGTCTGTGCTGTCTTGTTCTTACGGAGTGCTACGATGAGTGGGTTTGCCGTAGCCGTTTTCTGGTTACGCTGATAGTAAATATATCTCTTTTTACCCATCACCTCAACGCTCGGCATGAAGAGCGTATCCTTTTCGTTGAGGATCATTGGGGTATAGATGAGACCATTGTTGCTGGCAAGCTGAATTTGGTCGAGATTCAAGTCCATAGCCACTTTCACCTGGTTGCCAACCTTTCTGATTGCCTTATTCTGGATTTTCAGATTCTTGTAAGCCTGCTGGGTATTATCGGCTGATATAGGAAGAGCGATAAGCAAGGCTCCGAACATACTACCTATTATATTATATGTATTCATGACAGATTCTTTTTAAAAAACATACACTAAGTTGAGGGCAGCTTTCGTCGGGCCCACATAGTTGTGTGCCTTGTCATCTTCAAGTTTATCTCCGCATTGTGCACAGTTAAACTTATCTGCCTTAGAGTAGATATAGCCTACGCCAAGTTCAGCTTCCAAATTCCAATGTTTCGAGAGAGCCCAAGCGTAGCCGTAAGCTACACCTGCACCGATAAACCATCCTTCATACCGATAGTCTTTCAGCTTAGAAAAATCAGTGCCCAGGAACTTGAAGTCAAGATCCATGCCACCGATGTTGTGAGATCCACCCAAGGCATGGAAGCCGATGAATGAACCCATCATTTTGTTACAGAACCAGTATCTGGCCTCTGGCTGAACGAGCCAGTGTTTCCATTTCTTGTTCTTTGAAAACGTCCAAGGATTGTAGTTTCCGGATACGTCGAGTGTCCATTTTGGGGAAAGACCGAATTCAACACCCAGGTTCATGGTTGTTGTTGCATCATACAGCAAGTTGGTCTTTACCGCTGCTTTCTGCGCTAGTGCGGGACAGATAAAACTGCCGAGTGTCACTAACGCAAGTAAAATCCTTTTCTTCATACCTCAATTAATCTTTTCTTTATTAAAAAATACATTGAATGATTTAGAATCACCTTTTACTTACTTATACTCTTTTAAAATGATTACCAATACCTGAATCTACTGAGAACTCTTGTTTCCTGAAGTCTGATTTCCACTGTTTCTTTTTTACTTCCAGTTTACTTTCAACTTACTTTTTAGCTCATCTGTATCTCAAATTTTTGGATTACGTCTGCAAAAGTATAGTGAATATTTAAGACGACCAAACTTTTCTGCACTGAAAAATACTGAAAAATACCCATATTTAACAAAATAGTACGCTGATTTATGCTTAAAATCGTTAAAGTAGCACTATTTTCTGATATTTGAACACTATTTTCTGATATTATTTGTAATTTTGCAGCCGAAATCAATAATTCCCTAAAAATGGCAATTTCCTAGAAAAAGAGCCGTTTTGACTTACGAAAGTATAAGTAAGATTTAAGAAAATAACCAAAACGAAATGAAACTGAAGAATGACATTGTAAACCTGATTGTGAGGGTAGAGCATCATTTATGCCCTCAATATTGTGGTGTGGTAGACCGCCGACGCATTATCGCCTTTCTACTTCTGACGATAAGCGAGCTGATTATCATACCTTATCATATTATGCTCTTTCTGTTGGTGAAAGAATCTTATGGTTTAAGCCTTTGCTGTTTGCATACATTCGTGTTCTGCATCCTGCAGCTCCTTATCTGGAAGCGGAAGATAGCTTTCGTGAAAGGTATTTCTTCTCTTTATCTTCTGATGTTCGCCAAACTGGCTCTTGATAGCGTATTTTGTATCAATTTCGGTTTGGCTAATGATAACTTGAGTGTTATCTGCAACCTGTTTGTCGTCTTTATCCTGGCTATTACAGCGTTGAGCCAAACCTTGTACAAGACTTGCACCATCATTACGGTGGGTATAATACCGATATTGCTGATATACCTGTTCACCACTCCGCTTATGCCAGCACTGTTCAGTATGAAGGCTGTTTTCCTGGGTTTCATGATGCTGGTTTATGTGGCTGTATATAATATGAGAATTGTAACCAAGGGGTTGCGCCAGCCGAAACGGATGGCTCGGGTTGAAAACAAGGCGTTGAATATGCTTGCCGATTTGAAGGATAATCAACCGGAAGCAGCAGAAAGCCTGATGAAGCGGCTGACTCCTGATGTCCGGGAGAAGATTATTACCCATGCTTCTGAACATCTGTTTAATGAAGAATTGAATAGAGTGGCATGGGATCAGGTTTGTGATGGGCTTACGTTCAGCGAAAAGGAAATATGCAAGCTGATTCTCCAGGGGCGGACTTTAAAGGAAATTTGTGCAGAACTCAATAAGAGTGAATCAAATATCACCAGCCAGCGTTGCCATATTCGCAAAAAGTTGAATATGGACCGTCGCGATGATTTAAGGAGAACCTTGGAAGTAAGGTTCTATGATGCGCAGAAACAAGTAAAAAAGTCAGGAGCCGAGAGGTCCTGACTTTTATGGATATTCTTATTTCTTGATAATTATTCTTCCAATCTGAGGAATGCTTTCGGAAGATACTGGATAATGTCGCTGGCGATGAGGCTCTCTTTGCCCAGATCTTTAGCAGCAAGATCGCCTGCCAGACCATGAAGATGCATACCCAGGCGGCAGGCATCTTCCTGTTTGTATCCTCTTGCCAGAAGACCGGTGATGATACCTGTCAGTACATCACCGCTGCCTGCTGTAGCCATACCGCTGTTGCCCGTACTGCAGAAGTCAATCTTTCCGTCAGGGTGGCAGAGTGCAGAATAATGTCCCTTTAATATAATGTATGCTTGGAGTCGTTCTGCCAGTTCGCTTGCCTTCATCAGTCTTTCGGTACAGCTGCTGCTCGCATTGCCGGCAAGTCGGTCGAACTCCTTCGGATGAGGTGTCATGATGATATTCTTTGGCAACTGCTGCATCCACGCCCTGTGGCTGGAAAGAATATTGAGCGCATCGGCATCAATGACGAGCGGACAGGTAGCACGGCGCAGTTGGGCGATGAGGGCGATGGCTGTTGTCTCGTTCTGTCCCAATCCAGGACCTACGCCCAGCGCATCGAACATCTCTGTATCTACCGGTTCGCTGAATATGGTTTCTTCTGCATCCATCTGCAGTACCGCTTCTGGTACAGAAATCTGCATGATTTCATAATTCCGTTTTGGGGTATGGGCTGTAACCTTGCCCGCACCGGTTCTCAGACAAGCCTTGGTGGCTAATACCGAAGCACCGCTCATGCCGTAACTTCCCGCTATGAGCAGCGCATTACCCATGCTGCCTTTATGGGCAAAGTCGCTGCGCGATTTCAGGAGCGGACGGATGTCGTTCTCTTCGAGTATGCGGCACCGGCACTCCGTGTTCTGGATGAATTCCTGGGAAAGTCGGATGTCGAGCACGCGCAGTCTGCCCAGGTACTGCTGGTTATCCGCCATCAACATCGACAGTTTCTTCTGCTGCAGGGTAAGGGTCAGACTGGCACGGATGATGTTGGCATGGATATTATAGGAATTGTCCTCGGTCATCAGTCCGGAAGGGATATCGATGCTTACTACCTTGGCAGGACTCTGGTTGATATATTTCACCATCGCAGCGAATCCGCCTGCCAGTGGTTTGTTGAGTCCGCTTCCAAAGAGGCCGTCTACCACCAGTGTTTCTGCATTGAGCTTGGGAGGGTCCAGGTTAGTGGTAATCTCAGTAAATTTCACTCTCTTTGCATCCAGCAGACGCTTCTTGTTGGCAAGACAGTCTGCCGACAGTTTGTTCTGCACATTAAAGAGGTATACACTTACATCATATCCATCCTCGCTGAGCATTCTCGCTACAGCAAGCGCATCGCCGCCGTTATTACCCGGACCGGCGAAGACAACTACTGGAGTGCGGTTAGACCATTCCTCTTTTATGGCACGTGTCAGCGCTTTGGCTGCACGTTCCATCAGGTTGAGCGAACTGATAGGTTCGTGCTCAATGGTGTATTTATCTAACTCATGAATCTGAGCGCTTGTGAAAATCTTCATATTATCTGATAATCTTAGTATTATCTGCGCGAACTGTCGTGATAATTTGTCAACTCATGCAGATAAACGGTTATTTTCATGCAAAAGTACAAAAAATAGTTGATGAAAGCACGAAGTTTCATGTTTTTTTCGTAATTTTGCAGAAAATATTATTATAGAACAGACTATGAGCATAGTAAAGATCAAGGATAAGAGCTTCAAGACATCGATTCCTGAGGCTGAGATTCTGAAGAAAGTACAGGTCGTGGCCGACCGTATCAACCAGGATTATGCAGGCAAGAAACCTGTCTTCCTGGCAGTGTTGAATGGTGCGTTTATCTTCGCCGCCGATTTGATGCGAATGATTACGATACCTAGCGAAATATCTTTTGTGAAGTATGCTTCTTACGAAGGTACAAGCTCTACAGGCAGTATGAAGACTCTGATGGGTTTGAACCAGGATTTGGCAGGCCGCCACGTGGTTATCGTAGAGGACATCGTAGATTCCGGTTTCACCATGGCTCACATGATTGAAGACCTGAAGAAGATGAACCCAGCCAGCGTTGAGGTTTGTTCCCTCCTCGTGAAACCAGGCAACTTGAAGGTTGATCTTGATATCAACTATGCTGTTATGGAAATCCCTAACGATTTCATCGTAGGATATGGATTGGATTATGACCAAGAAGGCAGAAATCTCCGCGACATCTACACCATTGTAGAAGAATAGGAGAATGTAAGTATGAACACTTTAATTTTTTTAGGCATGTTTGCCGTTTTCTTTGGTGTTACTATTGCTATACTTTTGTCTCCTTGGGGACAGAAATGGATGAATGAATATTAGTTTCTGACACAACATAAATATTTTATACATATATTAAGGTAAAAATGAAAAATATCGTAATTTTCGGCGCTCCAGGTGCAGGTAAAGGCACACAGAGCGACAAGATGATCGAGAAGTATGGTCTCGGTCACATTTCTACAGGTGACGTACTTCGTAACGAAATCAAGAACGGTACAGAACTTGGTAAGACAGCTAAGGGTTATATCGACAATGGTCAGTTGATTCCAGACGAGTTGATGATTGACATCCTCGCAAGTGTATACGATAGCTTCGGTAAGGATCACGCTGGTGTTATCTTCGATGGCTTCCCACGTACCACTCCACAGGCTGAGGCTCTGAAGAAGATGCTTTCTGAGCGTGGTCATAAGATTGCTGCGATGATTGAGTTGGCAGTTCCTGAGGATGAGCTGATGGCTCGCCTGATTAACCGCGGTAAGGAAAGCGGCCGTTCTGATGATAATGAGGAGACTATCAAGAAGCGTCTCAATGTTTATCATACACAGACTGCTCCGCTCATCGACTGGTATGAGAAGGAAGGCATTCATCACCACATCGAGGGTCTCGGTACTGTAGATGAGATCTTCGCACGTGTTTGCAATGTAATCGACAACCTCTAAGATAGGAATTTAGAAGAAGTTAAGAGAAGTATGAGGGAAGTGAAGGGACAATAGCTTTGTTGACTATCTTTAAGACATATGTCCTTTAACTTCCTTAACGACCGAAGGGAGTGATAACTTCTCTTAACTTCTTTAACTTCTAAAATATTTAATTAAAGAATAAATGGCTGAATCCAATTTCGTAGACTACGTAAAGATACAATGCCGCTCTGGTAAGGGTGGCAAGGGCTCCATGCACCTGCGCCACGTAAAGTACCAGCCTAACGGCGGTCCTGACGGTGGCGACGGCGGACGTGGAGGAAGCATCTATCTCCGCGGCAACCATAACTACTGGACGTTGCTGCACCTCAAGTATCAGCGCCACTTCTTCGCCGAGCATGGTGGAAACGGTGGCCGTGATAAGTGTCATGGAACCGATGGCAAGGATATTTATATCGATGTGCCTTGCGGTACCGTGGTTTATAATGCCGAAACAGGCAAGTTTGTATGCGATGTGGCTTATGACGGGCAGGAAGTTCTGCTCCTCAAGGGCGGTCGTGGCGGATTGGGCAACTTCCAGTTCCGTACCTCTACCAACCAGGCTCCTCGCTATGCACAGCCGGGCGAACCTATGCAAGAGATGACCATCATCATGGAGCTCAAGCTCCTTGCCGATGTAGGTCTGGTAGGTTTCCCTAATGCCGGTAAGTCAACTTTGCTGAGTGCCGTATCAAGTGCCCGTCCTAAGATTGCAAACTATCCGTTTACTACGCTCGAACCATCGCTGGGTATCGTAGATTATCGCGATCACCAGAGTTTTGTCATGGCTGATATTCCTGGCATCATCGAGGGCGCGAGCGAAGGAAAAGGTTTGGGGTTGCGATTCCTCCGCCATATTGAGCGCAACTCTCTGCTGCTCTTCATGGTTCCGGGCGATACTGACGACATCAAGAAAGAATATGAAGTATTGCTGGGCGAGCTGAAGAACTTCAATCCAGAGATGCTCGACAAGCATCGCGTGCTGGCTATCACCAAGTGCGATCTGCTCGACGAAGAGCTGATTGAAATGCTCAAGGAAACCTTGCCAACCGATCTTCCGGTGGTCTTCATCTCGTCTGTTACCGGACAGGGTATCCAGGAACTGAAGGATGTGCTTTGGAAGGAACTCAATTCTGAGAGCAACAAGCTTCAGGAGATTACTGCCGAAGATACGCTTGTTCACCGTGACAAGGATATGTCTCGCTTCCAGCAGGAACTGGCTGCAGAGGGCGAGGATGTAGTAGAATATATTGATGAGGATGAAATCGAGGATGTTGACGACCTCGATGATTTCGAATACGAATAAATGTTATGATCAAAGAATATCAGGTAGCTTCTGGCGTCATGGCTTTCTCTACTACCCGCAAGGGTGGAGTGAGCCTGGGCAACTATAGCGAATTCAATATCAACGAATATTGCGGTGATTTTGCCGAGCATGTTGCAGAGAACCGCAAGCGTCTGGCTGCTGAGCTCGGTATCACTACCGACCATATCATCATGCCCCATCAGGTGCATGGAGTAGAGGTGCGCAATATTGCCGGCGAGTTTCTCACCATGCCTGAGAATATCCGCAAGATGGTGCTCGAAGGTGTAGATGCCGTGATGACTGACCAGAAAGGTGTATGCATCGGTGTTTCTACTGCCGATTGCATCCCTGTGCTTCTTTATGATGAGGAGCATCAGGCAGTGGCTGCCATCCATGCCGGCTGGCGTGGTACGCTGGCTCGCATCGTGCATAAAACCATTCAGGAGATGGCGTTTACCTATCATACCGACCCGAAGAAGTTGAAGGCAGTGATAGGTCCGGGCATTTCGCTCGACCATTTCGAGGTGGGCGATGAGGTTTACGAGGCTTTTGAGCAGGCAGCTTTCCCTATGGAAGAGATTGCCGAACAGCGTCCTAATGCCGCCTTCTCGGTTGATCCTGCTGAGCGTGAGCGCCTGGCAGCTGAGGGTAATATCGTGCAGCCGCTGAAATGGCATCTCAATCTTCCGCTCTGCAACAAACAGATACTTCTGCATTGTGGAGTGACCGAAGAGAATATCCAGGATTGTGGCATCTGTACCTTTGCCCACAGCGATGAGTACTTCTCTGCCAGAAAGCTGGGTATCGAGAGCGGCAGAATCTTCACAGGTATCTTGTTGAAGTAAAAGCCTGGTAGCAGGTAAGTATCAGATAGTTTTCAAGATAACATCCATTTTTCCTTTTCTATCAGAACGGAGAGGGAGAAATGGATGTTTTTCTGTTAATAGTTTATAGAATATTTTGAAAATCAGAAAGAAAAAGTAAATAATGAAAAGAATGAAAAAAGGATTGAGGCTATTGGCTGTGGCAGGACTCTTGGTGTTCTCGCTGAGCAGCTTTATGCCCGCTAAAAATGTATTCACGGCAGCCGAACAGCAGCAGGTGAGTATTGCAACACCCGGTCTCTTTGCCCAGAGTCAGGCATTTAATGTAGACTTTGAGATATTCCGTGCTAAGGAATATTCTTTCCCGCTTCCTGTGGGCAAAGCAACCCTTCTGAACAATAATGTGTTGCGTATTTCTACCTCTAAAGGCGATGCTGTCAAGGCGATGCTCGAAGGTTATGTGCGACTTTCCAGAAAGTCGGAATCAATGGGTAATGTCATCGTGGTGCGCCACGATTGCGGTCTGGAAACCGTTTATGCCAACAATGCCGAGAACCTGGTTAAGGTAGGACAGCATGTGGATGCCGGACAGACGATAGCCATTGTAGGCTCTAAGGAGGGTGAAACTTATTGCGACTTCTCTATTATGGTGAATGGCGGTAGGTTGAATCCGGAAACTTTCGTAGAGTTGAAATCGCATAAGTTGCGCCGCCAGACGGTGCAGTTCCGCAAGAAGGGTGCCCGTGTCATTGTTTCGGTTATCGGTGGCAAGGATTCTTCTGTAGGAAGAAATGCTGAGGCTGACAAGGAGGCATCTGGCAAGAAAAAGGGTGGAATAGGAGATGGAATGACGCTCGACCCTGATGAGGTTAATGATCCGTTTACCATTACCAATACTTTCGAGCTTGATCTGGAGAAGATTGAAAAGACAGCCTGGGCTTATCCTTTGCCGGGTGCCAAGGTAATCAGTCCTTATGGCGGCAAGCGCCGTCATTCGGGAGTTGACCTCAAGACGTGCCCGAATGATGAGATAGTGGCTGCCTTTGACGGTACGGTCGTTGCATCAGGACCCTACTATGGTTACGGCAACTGTATACGTATCAAGCATGCTTATGGTTTCGAGACGCTTTACAGTCATCAGAGCAAAAACAAGGTGAAGAAGGGGGATAAGGTAAAGGCTGGTCAGGTAATCGGTTTGACGGGCCGCACCGGTAGGGCTACCACAGAGCACCTTCATTTCGAGGTGTCTTTCGACGGCAAGCGCCTGGATCCAGCCATCATCTTCGACCACAGCAACCATAAGCTGAAAGCCGCTACCTTGCATCTTACCAAGGGAAAGGGTGTGAAGAGCGTAAAGAACTGATAGATAAGCGGCAATATCTTATCATGATTTCACTTGCTGCAAAATAAAGCAAAGAGGGTGTGTCATAAGTCCTATGACACACCCTCTTGTTTTTTCCCTTAAGGCTAATTGTATTTACCCTTAAGGCTAATTATATTTTTCCTTCTTATTTCTTCTTTTGGGATTTACGATTGGCTCTCTGCTGGCGATACTTTGCCTTCTGACGGGCAGAGCCACTACCGTGAGCACCCGTTATGTACTTTTTCTTCTTGGCTTTGGTCTTCACCTTGTCGTCGTCATCCTTCTTAGGACCACCACCGCCTTTGAAGACCATACCGCCCATGATAATATCGTCAATGTCACTCATATACCTTAATTATATAATAAATTAGTGATGGAAGAGGCGAACGTGAGTAAACGCCATAGCGATGCCGTACTTGTCGCAGGTATCAATAACATGATCGTCACGGATACTACCGCCTGCTTCTGCTATGTATTCAACACCACTCTTGTGAGCACGCTCAATATTGTCGCCGAATGGGAAGAAAGCATCACTACCTAATGATACACCTTTGTTCTGTGCGATCCAAGCCTTCTTCTCCTCGCGGGTCAATGGCTCAGGCTTCTCTGTAAAGAACTGCTCCCAAACGCCGTCCTGCAATACATCCTCCCACTCATCAGAGATATAGACATTGATGGTATTGTCGCGGTCGGCACGACGGATTTTCTCTTTGAAAGGCAGGTTCATCACCTTAGGACACTGGCGCAACCACCACTCATCAGCCTTAGAACCAGCCAGACGGGTACAGTGGATACGGCTCTGCTGACCGGCACCGATACCGATAGCCTGACCATCCTTTACGTAGCATACAGAGTTACTCTGAGTATACTTCAGGGTGATGAGCGAGATAATCAGATCGCGCTTAGCCTCAGGAGTGAAAGTCTTGTTCTTGGTAGGAACATCCTCGAAGAGAGCAGGATCATCGAGCTTCACCTCGTTGCGTCCCTGCTCGAAGGTAACACCGAACACCTGCTTGTGCTCGATAGGAGCTGGCACATAGTCAGGATCAATCTTGATAACACAATAGGTACCCTTGCGCTTCTCCTTCAGAACCTCGATAGCTTCAGGGGTATAGCCTGGAGCAATGACACCATCGCTTACCTCACGCTTGATGAGGAGGGCTGTAGCCTCGTCGCATACATCGCTCAGCGCAACAAAGTCGCCATAAGAGCACATGCGGTCAGCGCCACGGGCACGAGCATAGGCACAAGCCAATGGAGAAAGCTCAAAGTTGACATCATCAACGAAGTAAATCTTCTTCAATGTGTCGCTCAGAGGCAAGCCGATAGCTGCACCGGCAGGAGAAACGTGTTTGAAACTAGCGGCAGCAGGCATTCCTGTAGCAGCCTTGAGCTCCTTGACCAATTGCCAGGAATTGAAGGCATCCAGGAAGTTGATGTAGCCAGGACGGCCGTTGATCACTTCGATAGGAAGCTCCCTTCCGTCATCCATATAGATGCGAGAAGGTTTCTGATTTGGATTACATCCGTACTTAAGTGCTAATTCTTTCATCTTCTAAGAAATGTATTTTGGAATTTGGCGCAAAGTTACAAAAAATGATTGAGATATTGGACTTCTGTTTCGTAAAAAGCCCTAAAAAACAGCATTTTTATGATATAAAGCATTTTTTTTACCCTAAAACATAAAAAAGTCGGGAAAAATGAACTCTGTTTCATTCTTTTTCAGTACTTTTGCTCCCAGTTAGAAAATATGAGAGGATTGTTATGAAACAGGATTTGAAAGTTCTTGCTGAACACATAGAAAAGAAGGTTGGCAAGGCACATGTTTTCCACAAAATGTGGGATGTATTGAAAGGGAAGGAGAAGCCTTCCCGCCAGACTTTGGACAAGTTGGCGCTGCTCGCCGGATTCCAGAGTTGGGATGATTTCCAAGGTGCTTTACACGGCACGGAGGATGGGCTCGTGAATTATGATGCGGGCGAAAAATAAAAGAATGGAACATGGTTGGTTTAGCTGTCAACCATGATTTGTTTGAAGGTTTTTGGTTAAGATTATTAGCATAAAAAAGGGAACCCGGTCGTGAGACTGGATTCCCTTTATTTTTTCTGATTAGGTCTCCTAAGAAAAATTATTCTGCACCCTTAGTTACAGTCTTCTTCTCAGCGATACGAGCCTTCTTACCAGTAAGCTTACGCAAGTAATACAACTTAGCGCGACGAACCTTACCATGCTTGTTCACCTCGATAGAATCGATAGCTGGTGACTCGATAGGGAAGATACGCTCAACACCTACAGTACCAGACATCTTGCGAACTGTAAAACGCTTCTTGTCACCATGACCAGAGATCTTGATAACAACACCACGATAGAGCTGGATACGCTCCTTAGTACCCTCGACGATTTTGTAAGCGACTGTGATAGTATCACCTGCCTTGAACTCAGGGAACTTCTTGCCGGTTGCAAATGCTTCTTCAGCAACTTTAATCAAATCCATTTTTTGTATAAAATTAAAAATTGTTTGTCGTTCCAACGCAACATGGACGAGCAACACTTCTGCCCAGACAACAGCGGTTACGCCGAAAAGCGGGTGCAAAGTTACTACTTTTTCTTGTATCTCGCAAATTTTCAGTCACTTTCTTCACTTTTTCCCTTTGTTTTTTTGTTTTCTTTACTTCTGCAATGGAATTTTCTTGCCGATTTTGCCGATTTCGCCGATTTATTTTGTATCTTTGCGCTCTAAAAGTATTTACTGTATTAAGTATGAAGAAAAAAAATAGTATCAAGATTTACCTTGCTTCGGCAGTCATGCTGCTGATGGCAAGTCCGGCTTTCGCCCAGAAATACAAGGTGGCGAAGGTGGAGAGAACCCGAATATTGGTTGATCAGAAATGGGATGCACAGCCTGATGCTGATGCTACCCGGTTTATCGCTCCTTATAAGAGTAAGGTAGACAGTATCATGGGTCCTGTTGTAGGTCATATTGCTCATGATATGACCCGTCACCGTCCGGAGAGCGAACTCAGTAACTTGCTCTGTGACATTCTGGTATGGGGTGGCAAGCAGTTTGAAGAACAGCCTGTTTTCGCTGTTTACAATATGGGTGGCATCCGTTCTAATCTTGCCAAGGGTAAGGTTACTGTAGGCGATGTGAACGATATGGCTCCTTTCGAGAACAAAATCTGTTTCCTGACCCTGAAGGGCGACAAGGTTCTGGAGCTTTTCCAGCAGATAGCTCATCGTGGCGGCGAAGGCTTGAGCCATGCTGTAAGAATGGTTATCACCAAGGATGGCAAGCTGAAGAGCGTTACGCTGAATGGCGAACCAGTTGATCCGGAGAAGAGTTACCGCGTTGCAACCCTCGATTATCTAGCCGAAGGTAATGACCAGCTCGTAGCCTTCAAGAGCGGAACCGATGTCTTTGCTCCTAAGCAGAAAGAGAACAATGTGCGCTACATCATCATGAATTATTTCCGTGAGATGAAGGCACAGGGCAAGGTGGTGGAATCTAAGATTGAAGGCCGCTGCGTGGTAGAATAGTTGATAGTTAATAGTTTATAGAAGATAGTTCTGATGAAACATACATTATTATATATAGGTCTGGCTCTGGCATCCTTCATGATGCAGCCGGCAGCCGTTCAGGCTAAAGCTAGGAAAGAGGCAAAGGTGGTAAAGCAACTCGTAGTGCTCCATACCAACGATACGCATTCATGCGTGATGCCCATCAATCCGAATCTCGCAGATACAGCAACTGCAAATCGTGGCGGTTTCCTGCGTAGAGTGGCGATGATCAGTCAGGAACGTAAGGCGAATCCCGACTTGCTGCTCTTTGACAGTGGCGATTTCTCACAGGGTTCACCTTATTACTCTCTCTTCAAGGGAGATGTGGAAGTAGGACTGATGAACGAGATGAAATATGATGCTGCTACCATCGGAAACCATGAGTTCGATTTCGGAATAGACAACATGGTGCGCATCTTCAAGATGGCGAAGTTTCCTATCGTCTGCTCCAACTATGATTTCACTGGTACCGAACTGGCAAATATCGTAAAGCCTTACACCATTATCAAGCGCAAGGGACTGAAAATTGGCGTTTTCGGCTTGTGTCCGGAACTTGCCGGCTTGGTAATCGAAGCCAACTATGGCTGCATCAAATATCTCGATCCTATCGCCAAGGCAAAGGAAATGACAGAGATATTGAAGAAGAAAGAGAAGTGTGATGTCATCATCTGTATCTCCCACCTGGGCTGGAAGATAGATGGCATCGACGATTCTGAGGTAGCCCCAGCCACCCGTGACATCGACCTGATACTGGGCGGTCATAGCCATACCTACTTCAAGCAGTTGGAGTATCTGAATAATCTCGATGGCAAACCGGTGCCAATCGACCAGAACGGCAAGAGCGCCATCTGGGTAGGAAAAATGACATTGGATATTGTGAAGAATAAATAAAAGAAGAAGGTTGATACCAGGCAAAACGCGAGGTATCAACCTTTTCT
>ERZ1034976.900-NODE-900-length-25581-cov-10.552731_pt1 | contig 25581 bp, 22 predicted proteins | sample MGYA00520623_ERZ1034976 | MGnify/ENA primary metagenome ERZ1034976 (study PRJEB33766, sample SAMN09781774) | gut metagenome | biome: gut microbiome | host: Homo sapiens | place: Madagascar | study: EMG produced TPA metagenomics assembly of the PRJNA485056 data... | reverse complement strand
ATGGAAAACTTGAAAACAAACTGAAAACTGCCGGGAAAAACAAAAAATCCCCGCAGCCAACAGGAAATTGGCTGCGAGGAAATTGAAAACATTCTGAAAACAGCAGAAAAAAGTTGAAATTTTCGCTGAAAAACTGCAAAATCGGGCGGCAGGGGAGGGAAGACTCGCCCCAAAGCGCCCGACAAAAAAGCCCAACCGCTTTAAAACGGTTGGACATCTCTATAAAACGCACTTTGAAAATCGGTCATCGACTTTGCTGATTTTGTGCGATGCAACAAAGAAAAAAGCCTGTGACATTCTTTATGTCACAGGCTTTTGGTGCGCCGGAAGGGACTCGAACCCCCGACCTTCTGATTCGTAGTCAGACACTCTATCCAGCTGAGCTACCGGCGCGGAACATGCATTATAATACCATTCGTTTCGCAAAATGTCAAGCGTTTTTTCAAAAAAAGTTTTTACTTTTTTTAAATTGGGCGGCAGGGCCAATTTCTGGGCTGTATGCTTGCAATTCGGGGGTAAACGTGATAAATTTATAACAATCACTATGCCGATTTTGAATCGCATCTGCCGGCGCTGCAAGATTGCGGCGGCGCTGGCCTGGGAAAGGACATTCTACCATGACCAATACAGAACTGTTTGACCTCTGGCGCGCTCGCGCAGTGGAGGATCCTGACCTGCTCACCGAACTGGACGGCATCCGGGGTGATGCCGATGCCATCAACGACCGCTTTTACCGCGACCTGGCCTTTGGCACAGGCGGTCTGCGCGGCGTCATCGGCGCAGGCAGCAACCGCATGAATATCTACACCATCCGCCGCGCTACCCAAGGCCTGGCGGACTACATCAACGCCGCAGGTCTGCCTAAAAAAGTAGCCATCGGCCACGACAGCCGCCACAAGGGCGAGCTGTTCAGCCGCGAGGCCGCCCGTGTGCTGGCCGCCAACGGCATCACCGCCTACCTGTACCCCCGGTTGGAGCCTACCCCGGCGTTGTCCTGGGCTGTGCGTTATCTGGGCTGCGGCGCGGGCATCTGCGTGACCGCCAGCCACAACCCCGCCAAGTACAACGGCTACAAGGTCTATGGTGCCGACGGCTGCCAGATCACGCTGGAAGCCGCCGCTGCCGTGCTGGCTGCTATCGACAAGCACGATTATTTCGATTCCATCGAGCTGACCGACTTTGACGCCGCCGTGGCCGCAGGCAAGATCGTCTGGATCGACGACAAGTGTCTGCACGACTTCGTGGATGCCGTACTGGCCCTGCGCCCCGGCAACGATGTCTCCAAACTCAAACTGGTCTACACGCCGCTGAACGGCTCCGGTCTGGAACCTGTCAAGATGCTGTTGGACCGCATGGGCGTGACCCAGGTCACCGTGGTGCCCGAGCAGGAGAAGCCGGACGGCTCCTTCCCCACCTGCCCCTACCCCAACCCAGAGATCCGCGAGGCCATGGAGACCGGCCTGAAGCTGTGCGACACCGTAAAGCCCGACCTGATGATCGGCACCGACCCGGACTGCGACCGCATGGGTTCCGCCGTGCCGGACGGCAAGGGCGGCTACCGGCTCATCACCGGCAACGAGATGGGTGTGCTGCTGTTTGACTACATCTGCCGCACCCGCATTGGCAACGGCACAATGCCCAAGGACCCCGTGGCCGTGACTACCATCGTGTCCACCGACATGGCCACCCCCATCGCCAAAAAGTACGGCGTGGAGCTGCGCCGTACCCTGACCGGCTTCAAGTTCATCGGTGAGCAGATCGGCTTCCTGGAGGCCGAGGGCCACCCCGAACGCTACATCTTCGGCTTTGAGGAAAGCTACGGCTACCTGTCCGGCGCACACGTCCGCGACAAGGACGCCGTCAACGCCGTAATGCTGGCCTGCGAGACCGCCGCCTACTATGCCGCCCAGGGCATGAGCCTGCTGGACGCTGTGAACGCACTGTACAGGGAGTTCGGTTTCTACCGCAACGCACTGGAAAGCTTTACCTTTGAGGGCGAGACCGGCATGCACAAGATGCAGGGCATCATGGCCGGGCTGCGCACCAGCGCCCCCAAAACCATTGCCGGGTACGAGGTCGCTGAAGTGGTGGATTACGACACCGACGGCACCGGCCTGCCCCGCGCCGATGTGCTGGAATACCGTCTGGTCAACGGCGCCAAGCTGATGGTCCGTCCCAGCGGCACCGAGCCGAAGATCAAAGTTTACCTGTCTGCTGTGGCTGACAGCGAGGAAGCCGCCGATGCCATCAACACCGCCATGGCAGATGCGGCCAAGGATTGGATGAAGTAAGGCTGTAAAATAAAAACGAAACCTCCCCTGAAACCGTAGGGGCGGATGCTTGCATCCGCCCGCGGGTCGATGCGAGCATCGACCCCTACAGATTCACGGGGAGGTTTTTATTTTATAGATTTATTTTCCGTACCGCGCCACGCCGGATTCGATCAAAATATCCGGTTCCAGCTTCAGGCCGGGCTTGCGGCCTTTTTGGGCTTCGACCAGAAACAGCCAGGGCGTGCTGCCGGTGCGCTGGCGCACAAAGGCCAGTCGCTTGGGTTCCAGCCGGGCGGCGCGCAGGGCACACAGCACTTCCACCAGTTGGTCGGGACGTTGGCACAGCACAAAGCGGCCGCCATCCCGCAGAGCGCGGCGGGCGCACTGGGCCACATCCTCGGTGGTGCAGGTCACAGTGTGGCGGGCGGCGGCCCGCACCGGGTCGGGACTTTGGGGGCCTGCCGTAAAATAGGGCGGGTTGCAGGCAGCAAAATCATATTTTCCCTGCTCCGGCCCGGCGGCGCAAAACATCCGCAGGTCGCCCTGCGCAGGGGTAATGTGGTCGATGCCATTCTCCGCCACGGCCTGAACACACAGGGCGCTGGCGTCAGGGTCCAGCTCCAGCGCTGTGCAGGGGCCGCGGTGCCCGGCATCGTGCCATAACAGCGAGATTATGCCGCACCCGCTGCACATGTCCAAGGCCCGCTCGGCCCGGCGGGGCTGGGCAAAGCGGCCCAGAAGCAGGGCATCGGTGCCAAAGGCGGCGCGAGGAGCGGTCAGCACTCTGGTGCCGTTATCCAAAATTTCTACACCGCTCATGCTTTATCCCGCAGCAGCGCGTATTTCATCAGGCCGATCTGGGTCTTGCTGTCCTTGATCTCGCCATGCAGCACCTTTTGCAGGGCTTCCTCAAAGGGCATGCGCACCACATCCAGGAATTCCCCGGCATCCAGGTGCTGACCGCCCTTGTGCAGGCCGGTGGCGGCCCACAGATAAATCTTCTCGCTGTCATAACCCACAGTGGGGTAGACGACACCCAGGTCAATGTAGTTGTCAGCGGACAGGCCGCACTCCTCGCTCAGTTCCCGCTTGGCGGATTCAAATGGGTCCTCGCCGGGTTCCAGCTTACCGGCGGGCAGCTCCCAGATCTCCTCGCCCAGCGCGTAGCGGAACTGGCGGACCAGATAGATGCAGCCCTCGTCGTCGATGGGCAGCACGCAGGCGCCGCCGTGGTGGTGTACGACCTCTCGCAGGCTGGTGCGGCCGTCTTCCAGGCGGACGGTGTCCAGCGTAACGTGGATGACATGGCCGTCAAAGATCTCTTTGCTTTCCAGTTTGGTTTCGGTATGCGGCATGGGACAGCACTCCTTTTATTACAGTTTTTACAGCAGGCGCAGACAGAAATCGATATACTCCAGGGTATACCGCTGGGTACACACCAGGCTGGAATCTTTTAAATTGGACATATAATCGGCCAGCCGGTTGGCCAGCATGGCATCCCGCAGGGTGTATTCACGGCAAAAGCCCTCCTGCGGATCGTCGGACAAAGTGCAGAATACCACGCTGCGACCACGGAAGGCGGTTACCGTAATGTGGGGGTCCAGGGGAAAGGCTTCGGCACTGACGATGCGCAGCACAGCGGTGTTGTTCTCGCAGGCTGTGCGCATCCGCAGCAGCAGTTCCCGGCGGGCTTCCGGGGGCAGCGGCCCGGTCAGGGAGGCATCTACATCCACTATGCGGCCGGTGCGCACAAAATCCATCAGGCCGTCCTCGCTGAAATAGAACTCATACGGGGCGGTCAGCCAGGCCTGCATGTAGTCGGCCAGGCCCGGCATGGTTTCCAGCGCCGCCAACGCCTGGGGGGCATAGCGGCCGATCATTTCCATATCGATAAACTTGGAGACCGGCGGCTGGGCACGCATATAGCAGGCTTCGGTCTCGTTGTCCAGCAGCTGGTTGCCAAACGCCATGGCCTGCTCAAAACTGTGGGCGTCCGATGCCAGAGAGAAGATCACCGGTGCTTCCAGATACTGGCGGCTGAACTCCATGCGCAGGCACTGCACCACCGATGGCTCGGTCAGGCAGATGCACTTTTGCAGGTTGAGATCCATAAACACGACCACATCGGGGAACAGCACATAGACCGGCATCAGCAGACCGGGCAGCGGCCCGGCAGAAGGCGCACAGGAAAGCCGTGCCTCGTACTGCATTGAGCGCAGGACCAGAAAAGGCAGCGCCCGGGACACGGTGCGCACGTTGCCGATGAAATTTTCCTGTGCATCGTTATTGGTCACAAACCGCAGCAGATGCCATACCGGCTTTGGCGAAGCCTCGGCGGAAAAGGCACCGATGAGGATCGAACTGAGTGCGCGTTCCCCCACAAACGGGGAAAGCATCAGTGGGCGCTTTTCTTCGCTGCGCAGGTAGCGGGTCAGCAGCAGATGCAGCTGCTGTGTCACCGCCTGGTAGCCCTGGTAGCACCGGCTGGTGAAGGCGGCTTCCAGGTCGGCTTCGCTGCGGGGCATGGGGGCCAGTACATCATTCATCAGGTTGTCGCGGGAGCGCATCGCCGTCTGCAGCAGCTCGTACAGGGCTTCATCGGTACGGTGGGCCTGGGCGCCGCTGCGCAGTTCGTCGTATTGGGTGGTCAGGTGCTCGGCCTGGCGGGCGTTCAGGCCCAGGGCATGAATGAGCCGCTGCAGCTGGGCGCGGTTGGGCATCCGCTTGCCGTCCATTATTTTATATAAGGAAGATCGGTCAATCTGCGCCTGGCGGGCCAGTTCGGCCATCGTGCCGGGGTAGCGGTCCACCAGGATCTTCAAGCTTTTGCTCAGGTCATTCATGGGAGATTCTCCGTTGTTGGTTTGTTATCTGTATCATACCGCAAAGCGGGGAAATATGCAAATGTTGGTTTGCTTTGTTTTGCTGCTTTGGGCGGCTCTGCCTGCCTTGCGGCAGGGCCTAATATGACAGCTGCATCCGTTAAGCCTGCCTTTTTTGGCCATAAGAGAGTACGCATAGCGGCTGGATGCTGTTAAAAAACGAGGGAAGCGCCGCATGATGGCGCGGAACGAAAGCCGCACGATAAAAAGCACCCATTTCAAACAATTTTCACTAAAAGCATTTTATTGCTGCGCAATTTGTGTTATGATAAAATCAACTGATTTTCCGGGAATGGTGCATGCGTTATGATGAGTTACGAAGAATTCACCCAAAAGGAAGCCGCGCTGGAAAGCGCACCACAGGCAGAGCGCGAGGCGTTCTATGCGGAGATCCTGGAAAAGGAAACCGCCAAAACCGATGTACGGATGATGGCCTATTTCCATGCGGCGCTGCTGCATTACCGGGAGGGGGACTTCCGCGCCGCGCGGGAGATTCTAGAGCCATTCGTCATCGACTACCAAAGCTATGCCTATCGCCCGGAGATTATCGCCTGTTTTAACCTGATGGGCGTGGCCGTTTACTGTGAGCGCTCCTATGCCCTGGCCCGCTTTTATATCCATGAGGGTCTGAAGATTGCGCGGGAAAACCACGAGATCAGCCGCTATTCCTACGAGTACAATAACCTCGCTGTGACCTACCTGGCCCAGCACGAATATGAAAAGGCTCGGGAGGCCATCCGCGAGGCCGAACGTCATCTGCCCGATTCGGACCGGGAAATGCACGCCTACGTCTACCGCAATCTATCCGAGATCTGCTGTCATCTGGACCGCCTGGACGAGGCGCAGGCTGCGCTGACCCGCTGTGTAGAGGAGTACGACGGCAGGACCCTGCTGCCGGATGACATTCTGCTGGTGGAAATGCTGCTGTACTACAAGCTGGGCGATGCCGAGCGCTACGAAAAATGCAGGGCTAAAGTCTGGCAAAAGCTGCCCGCCATGCATGCGGCCGAGTTCAGCAATACGGCCAACAACCTGTTTGCCTGCGAGATGGACGCCGGGAACTACCCGCAGGTCGAGCGCATCCTGGCGGCCATGGACGACTACCTGGTCCGCAACCCGCAGGAAATAACCATTGGCGTACAGACGCAGGAAAAATACCACGCCTATGCCAAAGCCCGGGGCGACCGGGATGGGATGCTGGCGGCGCTGGAGAAAAAAGAAAAGTACAACGCCCAGCTTTTGGCCCATGCCGAGGAAGTGCGCGTGCGGGATGTGGACCGCTACCTGCGCATGGGGCAAAAACTGCAGCAGGCCCTTGCCAACGAGGCCAGCGCCAACCACACCAAAACGCGTTTTTTGGCCAACATGTCCCACGACATCCGCACCCCCATCAACGGCATTCTGGGCATGCTGACCATCATCGACACCTGCCGCGACAACAAGGACAAAATGGACGACTGCCTTGCCAAGATCGATGTCTCGGCAAAACATCTGCTCTCACTGGTCAACGATGTGCTGGATATGACCAAGCTGGAGCGGGATACCTTCACGCTGGAAAGCAAGCCCTTCAACCTGGACCGGGTCTGCACCGAAGCGGCCGAGATCGTGTGCTTCCAGGCGGAAAGCGCCGGCCTGCATGTGGAGGAAGAACACCCCGATGTGCGCAATGTCAACCTGCTGGGCAGCGAGCTGTATCTGAAAAAGATCTTGCTGAACCTCTTTAGCAACTGCATCAAGTACAACAAGCCCGGCGGGGCCATCTACACCCGCATGCGCGAGCTGGAACACACCGACGACACCGTGACTTACGAGTTTTTCATCCGGGATACCGGCGTCGGCATGACCCAGGACTTTATCGACAACCACCTGTTTGAGGCATTCACCCAGGGCGACAACGCGGCCCGCTCCCAGTACGGCGGCACGGGGCTGGGCATGTCCATCGTGGCGCAGCTGGTTAAAAAGATGAACGGCACGATTCAAGTGGAAAGCACGGTGGGCGAGGGCAGCAGCTTTACCGTGGTGCTGCCGTTTACCATCGACCATGACCCGCCTGCGGCGGCCGAGAAGACTCCCCCCGCCGGCGACCTGCGCGGCAAGCGCCTGCTGGTGGTGGAGGATAACGAGCTGAACATGGAGATCGCCGAATTTATGCTGAAAAGCACCGGGGCCGAGGTGGTCCCTGTGTTTGACGGCGAAAGCGCGGTCAAGGCCTACGCCCAGGCTGCGCCCGGCACTTACCAGGCCATTTTGATGGACCTGATGATGCCGGTCATGGACGGCTACGCCGCCACCCGCGCCATCCGCAGTTCCGGCCGCCCCGATGCGGGGACCATCCCCATCATTGCCATGAGTGCCAACGCCTATGCCGAGGATGTGCAGAAATGCCTGGACACCGGCATGAACGCCCACATCAGCAAGCCGCTGTATAAGGACGTTATGCTGGAGACGATCGAGCGGTTTGTATAAAAGGATAAAAACGAAAACGACCGTGCCTTACAAAGGGTACGGTCGTTTCCGTTGGTATAGGAAAATAAGAGAATGGTAAGATTGGCCCGCGTCAGACGATCTTGCGGGACTTGTGGACACCGGTCTTCAGGAACTCGACCCACTCGGCCACATTGACGGCATGGTCGCCCAGGCGCTCCAGATACTTGGCGATCATGAACAGGTCCAGCGCGGTCTCGGCGTCGTCGGGGTGGGCGGCGATGTACTGGGCGATCTCGCGGCTGATCTTGGAAAACATCGCGTCGCAGTCATCGTCCCGGGCAATGACCTGGGCGGCGGTGGATAGATCCACCTGCACGTAGGCGCCAATGGCGGTCTTGACCATGTTCAGTGCCACATCGCCCATTTTATACAAATCATCCATTACGCCCACAGCGGCAGCGCCCTCGGCGTGGAGATGCAGGGTGATCTCGGCAATGTCGCTGGCCTGGTCGGCAATGCGCTCAATGTCGGTGACCATCTTCAATGCGGTAGAAACTTTGCGCAGGTCGCCCGCCACCGGCTGCTGCCGCAGGAAAAGCGTTAAGCAGCGGTGCTCGATCTCATGCTCGGCGGCGTCGATCTCGCTGTCCCGGGCAATAACGCTGCGGGCCAACTCGGCATCGCCGGTGCGCAGGGCTGTCATGGCGCTTTCAATGGCGCCGCCCGCGGCGTGGCCCATGCGGGCCAGCATCGTATCCAATGCCATCAGTTCGGCATCATACATTTTGCGTAAACTGGTTCCCATTTGGCTCATCCTCCCTGTATCAACCGAAACGGCCCGAGATGTAATCCTCGGTGCGCTTGTCCACGGGCGTGGCGAATACGCGCTCGGTGGGGCCCATCTCGACCAGCTCACCCAGCAGGAAAAACGCCGTCTTATCGCTGATACGCGCGGCCTGCTGCATGTTGTGGGTGACCATGACGATTGTGTACTTTTCTTTCAGCTCCGTCGCCAGTTCCTCGACCTTGGAGGTGGAGATGGGGTCCAGGGCGCTGGTAGGTTCGTCCATCAGCAGTACTTCCGGCTCCACAGCCAGGGCGCGGGCGATGCAAAGGCGCTGCTGCTGGCCGCCGGACATGCCCAGGGCGCTCTTGTTCAGGCGGTCCTTAACTTCGTCCCAGATGGCGGCATCCCGCAGGGATTTTTCCACAATCTCATCCAGCCGGGCCTTGCTGCGCACACCGTGGGTGCGGGGCCCGTAGGCGATATTATCGTAGATGGACATGGGGAAGGGGTTGGGCTTCTGGAACACCATGCCCACCCGCTTGCGCAGGACGTTGACGTCCATCTTATCTTTGTAGATGTCCACGCCGTCCAGTTTGATGTCGCCGGAGATACGGCAGCCCTCGACCAGGTCGTTCATACGGTTCAGGCTTTTTAAAAAGGTAGACTTGCCGCAGCCGGAAGGGCCGATGAAGGCGGTGATCTCCCGCTCCGGGATATTGATGTTGATATTTTTCAGCGCATGAAAGCTGCCGTAGTATAAGTCCATGTTGGAGACTTCAAATTTATTCACAGGTATCCTCCTCGTGATGACCGCGATGGCGTTGTGTAAGGGCCGATGCTCGCATCGGCCCGCGGGCGCACACTGTGCACCCCTACAAGCAGCGCAGTGTTACTTCTTCGCCAGCTTGCCGGCGATAAAGCCGGACAGGCAGTTGATGGCCAGCACCAGTACCAGCAGCACCACGGCGGTGCCGTAGGTCTCGTTGATGTACAGGCCCTCGTTGGAGAGCAGGTACATATGCACGGCCAGCGTGCGGGTAGAGCTGAAGATGCTCTTGGGGATCTGGGGCATCGAGCTGGCGGTGTAGATCAGCGCAGCGGTCTCGCCCACGATGCGGCCCGTGGCCAGGATAACGCCGGACAGGATGCCGGGCATGGCGCTGGGCAGTACGATGGTAAACACGGTGCGCAGCTTGCCCGCACCCAGGCCGAAGCTGCCCTCGCGGTAGGAGTCCGGCACGGCGATGAGCGCTTCCTCAGTGGTGCGCATGATGACGGGCAGCACCATAATGGCCAGCGTGAAGGCACCGGCGATCAGCGAGTAGCCCCAGTGCAGCTGGGTGACGAAGAACAGCATGCCGAACAGGCCGTACACGATGGACGGGATGCCCTGCAGGGTCTCGGTGGTCAGGCGGACCAGACGCACCAGCTTGCTGCCGCGGTGGGCGTACTCCACCAGCCAGATGGCGGCAAAGATGCCCAGCGGCGTAGCAATGACCAGCGAGAAGGCGGTCATCAGCAGCGTATTGATGAGGGCGGGCATCAGCGAAACGTTCTCGCTGTTATATTCCCAGGCGAAGAGGGAGGGTTTGAGGTTGGGGATGCCGTTGACCAGGATGTATCCGATGAGGAACAGCAGCACAGCGGCGGTCAGGGCAGCAGCCAGCCCCACCAGGCCGCGCAGCAGGGCGGCCTGCACGCGGGCGGCGGTGCGGTTGCGGCCCCCGTTGGGGTAGATGGCTTTGGCGGCGGCACGGCTCATGTCCGGCACAGCAGTGCCGTTGTTGGCAATGGTATCAGGCATGGTCCTTGCCTCCTTTCAAAACGCTGAAGCAGAGGTTGATCAGGAGAATGAAGACGAACAGCACGACGCCGGTGGCGATCAGTGCTTCGCGGTGCAGGTCGGTGGAGTAGCCCATCTCGATGACGATGTTGGAGGTCATCGTGCGCAGGCCCTGGAACAGTCCCTTGGGCATCCAGGTCTGGTTGCCGGCGACCATCACGACGGCCATCGTCTCGCCGATGGCGCGGCCGATGCCCAGGATGACGGCGGACAGCACGCCGGACTTGGCGGCGGGCAGCACGGCGTAGAACACGCTGCGCTCATGGGTAGCGCCCAGGGCCAGGCTGCCCTCGTAGTAGCTTTCGGGCACGGCGTCCAAGCTGGTCTTGCTGACGGTGATGATGGTGGGCAAAATCATGATGCCCAGCAGCACGCTGGCAGTGAACAGGCTCATGCCCTTGCCGCTCTTGACGTGCAGCACTGTTTTGAAAAAGTCGCTCTTGACCATGGCCTGCACGGCGGGCACCAGCACGATCATGCCGAAGAAGCCGTACACGACCGAGGGGATGCCGGCCAGCAGCTGCACGGCAGGCAGCATCACCCGCTTGATGGCGGGCGTGGAAAACCGGGACAGGTAGATGGCAGTGAGCAGACCGATGGGCACACCCACAATGATGGCCCCGGCGGTGACGTACAGCGAGCCTAAGATCATGGGCAGGATGCCGTAGATATCGTTGCCGGGCTTCCAGGTGGTGCCCAGTAGGAACTTCAGCGGGCCGATCTTGCCGATGGTGGGCAGGCCGTTAGCAAACAGGAACACGCAGATCAGCACGACGGCTAAGATCGAGATGCAGGCGCAGGCAGTAAAAACGGCCTGCATAATGCCTTCCCGCAGATGAGCGGTCTTCATTTCCCTATACACTCCTTTTATCACATAAAGGCTCCCCTTGAGGGGAGCTGGCTTGCCGAAGATCGGTACCGTTGCCGGATAGAGGTTGTTGGGGCGAACATTGTTCGCCCGCCAACTTGGCGTTGCGACCCGTTCCGGGAAAGGCCGCTCACAAGGCAAACGGCCACGGGTGAACACTGTTCACCCCTGCAGAGCACGTTTTGAAAGCCTGAGCAACACCCTCAAAAGGGGAGCCTATTCAAATTACTGCAAATCGCTCCAGACGGTCAGCTCGCCGGTGTAGATGCCCTTGATCTGGTCAACGGTCAGATCCTCAACAGAATTGGCGGGGTTGACGACGACGGCGATGCCATCCTGGGCCAGGACGGTGGAAACGGCGCCGCCCTCTGTCTCGGAGTCTTTCAGCTCGCGGCTGGCCATGCCGATGGTGTAGCTGCCATCCAGCGCGCCGGAAACACCGGTGGTGGAATCAGAGGTCAGCAGTTCCAGCTCGGCGTTGGGGTTCACGGTCTTGTAAGCTTCGATCAGCTTTTCCATCAGCGGAGAGACGGAGGTGGAACCGCCAACGGTGATCTTGCCTTCCGGCTGGGCTGAGGTGTAATCCTCGCCCTCGCTGCCAACGAAGCCTTCCTCGGTGGCCAGAGCCTGGCCGTCCTTGCTCAGGCAGTAGGCGATGAAGTCAACGGCCACGGGGTCGGTGGCTTCGCCGTTGGTCACGATGTTGAAGGGACGGGCCAGGGTGTAGCTGCCGTCCTTGACGGTCTCGGCAGAAGCCTCGATGCCGCCGACCTTGACGGCCTTGACGGAATCGTTCAGGGAGCCAAGGCTGATGTAGCCGATGGCGGTCTCATCGTTGGCGACGGCAGTCATGACGCCGTTGGTGCTGGACTGGATGGCAGCGGCCTCGGTGGTGTTGTCGATCTTCTGGCCGTCGGCGTTCTTTTCCTCCACGCCGGTCAGCTCGATAAAAGCACCGCGGGTGCCGGAACCGTCCTCACGGGAGATGACGGTGATGTCCTGGTCGGTGTCGAAGTCAGCAGCGGCTTCGCTCTCGGCCGGGGCGGCCTCGCCGGAAGCAGCCTCGGAAGAGGCGGTGCTCTCAGAAGCAGCGGGGGTGGAATCGGCGGCGGAGCTGCCGCAGGCGGCAAGGCTCATCATCATAGCAGCGGCGGTAACAACAGCAGCAACAGATTTGCGTTTCATAGATGTACTTCTCCTTTGCCCAAAGGGGCATTGCATTGCGGCACACAGGCCGGTACCGGGTTTTCCTGGGTACAAGGCTATTGTACTGCGCCGCCGGGGCGGTTTCGACCATAGTCAGGTACAATCCCCGTAAAGCTTGTGAAAAGGAGGCAGCTGTTTTGCAAAAAAGCTGTAAAATTTGTAAAGTTTTTGGTCATATCCCAGCGGCTGTACAGTTTATATAAGGTGACAGACGACAAAATGTACGCAGAAATGGCATTTTACACAAACTTTACAAAACCTTTACGCATCTCTGCTGGTGAAATACCCCCGAAACCAGCTATAATATACAACGGTATAGAGAAATAAAAGCAGCACCGCATAGGCCTGCGTTTTGGGCGCGGGGAACGGCAGCGCTGCCTAAAAAGAGAATGGACGTGTAATCCGATGACCATTTTTAATGTGTTCACCCTGATGGGCGGCATCGCTATGTTCCTGTATGGCATGGACCTGATGGGCAAGGCGCTGGAGCAGACCGCCGGCAGCAAATTGCAGGGCATCCTCTCCACCATGACTTCCAGCCCCATCCGGGCGCTGCTGCTGGGCGTGGCGGTCACCGCCGTTATTCAGTCCAGCGGCGCTACCACCGTTATGGCGGTCGGCTTCGTCAACTCCGGTCTGATGGAACTGCACCAGGCCATCGGCGTCATCATGGGTGCCAACATCGGTACCACTGTTACCGGCTGGCTGCTGTCTTTGTCAGGCCTCGAGGGCGAGAGCTTTATCACCAAAATGCTCAACCCCAATGCCTGGAGCCCGATCCTGGGCTTCATCGGCATCTGGCTGTATATGGTCGGTAAGGACCGCCGGCGCGGCGTAGGCAAGATCCTGCTGGGTTTCGCCATTCTGATGGCCGGCATGAACACTATGTCCAACGCCATGTCTCCCCTGGCCGATGAGCCCTGGTTCATGAATCTCTTCCTCAGCTTCAGCAACCCGGTGCTGGGCGTCATTGCCGGCGCTGTGCTGACTGCCGTGCTGCAGTCGTCCTCGGCGGCGGTGGGCATCCTGCAGGCGCTGACCAGCACGGGTGCTGTCACCTACTCCGCCGCCGTGCCCATCATCATGGGCCAGAACATCGGCACCACCGTTACAGCGCTGATCTCCTCGGCCGGTGCGAACAAAAACGCCAAGCGCACTGCCTTCGTCCATCTCTATTTCAACGTCATCGGCACCATTATCTTCCTGTGCGGCTTCTACGGCCTGCATGCGCTGATCTGTTTCAGCTTCTTTAATGCGACGGCCAATACCTTCGGCATCGCCATGGTGCATACCGTTTTTAACATAGTCACCACCGCCATCCTGCTGCCCTTCAACCGCCTGCTGGAAAAGCTGGCCATCATGACCGTGCCCGACTCCCCCGCCGACAAAAAGCAGGAGAACTCCCTGCTGGACGATCGTCTGCTGGCAACTCCGTCTGTGGCTGTCGCCCGCGCCATGCTCACCGGCGGCGATATGGCCGAGATCTGCCGCACCTCGCTGCTGCAGGCCATGTCCACCACTCATAAGTGGAACGATGCCATCGCCGACGAGGTCGAGCGCAAAGAGGACGCCGTCGACCATTACGAGGACGTGCTGGGCACCTACCTGGTCAAGCTCAGTGCCAAGCATCTCTCCACCGAAGATAACCGCACGATCAACACCCTGCTGCACACCATCGGCGATTTCGAGCGCGTCTCGGACCATGCCGTCAACCTGATCAAGACGGCTGAGGAGATCCGCGATAAGTCCATCCAGTTCAGCGAAGAAGCCCTGGGCGACCTGGGCGTGCTGGAAGCCGCTGTGCAGGACATCGTCAACCGCACCGTCGATGCCTTCCAGAAGGGCGATGTCTACGCCGCTGGCAAGATCGAGCCGCTGGAGCAGGTCGTGGACGGTCTGGTGCGCGAGGTCAAGACCCGCCATATTGCCCGCCTGCAGGCTGGTGTATGCACCATCGAGTACGGCTTTGTGCTGGATGATCTGCTGACCAACTACGAGCGTATCGCTGACCACTGTTCCAACATCGCTGTTGCAATGATCGAGGTCGCCGCCGATAAGTTCGATACCCACGAGTACCTGGCTACCGTCAAGCATGGCGGCAGCGTGAAATTTGAGCAGCGGTACGAGAAATACCGCGGCCGCTATACCTTCCCGCCGGAGACTTACGCCGAGATGCAGCCTGTTTCGGCCCCCGGCAACGCGGAAGAAGACGCATAACCGAAAGGGGCTGGGCGCATGGCCCGGCCCCTGTTTTTGTAAGAGAGGGGAACTTATATGATCTACATTGTGGAGGATGACGCCAGCATCCGCGAACTGGAACAGTATGCCCTGCAAACCAACGGCTACGAGGCCGCCGGCTGTGAGGACGCCGCCAGCTTTTGGGCCGCCATGCACCAGGCCCGGCCGGAACTGGTCATCCTGGACGTGATGCTGCCCGATGAGGACGGCTACCAGATCTTGTCCAAGCTGCGGGACGACCTTGCCACCCAGACACTGCCGGTCATCATGGTCACCGCCAAAACCAGCGAGATCGACGTCGTCAAGGGGCTGGACCACGGCGCGGACGATTACCTCTGCAAGCCCTTCGGCATTATGGAGTTTATTTCCCGGGTCAAGGCCGTGCTGCGCCGCGCCGCGGCAGCCGCCCCGGCCCCTGCGCCCAAGACGCTGCAGTTCGGCGGCATCGTCATCGACGATGTAGCCCGCACCGTCAAGGCCGACGGCGTGCCTGTGGAGCTCACCTTTAAGGAATACGCGCTGCTGCATCTGTTTTTGGAGCATCCCGATCAGGTGTTGGCCCGCGAGCGCATCATGAAAGAAGTCTGGGACACCGACGACCTGCTGGAATCCCGCACCATCGATATGCACGTGCGCACCCTGCGCCAAAAGCTGGGCGCTGCGGGCGAGGCCATCCGCACCGTGCGCAAGGTGGGCTACAAGCTGAGCACGGAGGGCACCGATGAGTGACGAACAGCAAAAAGAAAAGCGCCCCCTGAGCATGACCCGCCGCTACCGCCGCGGGCTGGTCATCGTGGGCCTGCTGTGCATGGTGGTTACGCTGGCAATCGCCACCGTGCTGTTCCAGCGCAGCTACACCGTGCGGGTGGATAAGTACCTGAGCCAGATCTGCGACAGCGTGGCCGCCGGATACGAAGCCCAGCCCACCCATGATGCCGTGACCCTGGCCAACCTGCTGCCCGAGAGCGACACCTCCCTGCGCTTTACCTTAATTGATGGCGGCGGCACTGTGCTGTATGACAGCGAGGCCGCCGCGGGCGTGGTCTATGACAAGGACGACAAGGTCTACGCCGTGGATGCCCCCGACCTGCCCAGCCATGCCGACCGCCCGGAGTTCATCGCTGCTATGGCCGACGGCAGCGCCAGCGCGACCCGCGAAAGCCAGACCATGCAGGAGGAGACCCACTACTACGCCCGCCGCATCGTCACCCCGGAAGGTACCCAAGTGCTGCGTGTGGGCGAGGACGTGGCCAATATCTGGGGCCTAAGCGCCGACACCCTGCCGCTGCTCTGCGGCGCGGTGGCGGTCATCCTGCTGGCCACGGCGGTGCTGGCCTGGTGGCTGACCCGCCGCCTGGTGCAGCCCATCAACCATCTGGCTGAAAACCTGGATACCATCGAGGCGGACGTCCCCTATGAAGAACTGATCCCCCTCGCGCGCACCATCCAGACCGACCGCAAACTGCGGGAGGATAACGAGACGATGCGCCGGGAGTTTACCGCCAACGTCAGCCACGAGCTGAAGACTCCGCTGACCAGCATTTCCGGCTACGCCGAGCTGATCGAGACCGGCATGGCCAAGCCCGCCGATGTGCCCACCTTTGCGGCGCGCATCCATAAAGAGGCGCAGCGCATGATCGCGCTGGTCAGCGATATTTTGCAGCTGAGCGAGCTGGACAGCACTCAGGCCAGCCAGAGCCGGGAAAAACCGGTGGAGATGGCGCCGGTGGACCTGGCCGCGCTTCTCAAAGAGACTGCCCAGAACATGACGGTCAACGCCCGCAAGGCCTACGTGACGCTGCAATACAGCGCCCAGCCCGCCACCGTGCAGGGCAGCAAGGATCTGCTGGCTGAGCTGGCCACCAACCTGTGCGACAATGCCATCCGCTACAACCAGCCCGGCGGCCATGTGGAGCTGCGCTGCGGCACCGGTCCCGACGGCCCCTGGCTGCAGGTAGAGGATAACGGCATCGGCATCCCCCAGGACAGCCAGGCCCGCGTGTTTGAGCGGTTCTACCGCGTGGACAAAAGCCGCAGCAAGGCCACCGGCGGCACCGGCCTGGGGCTGGCCATCGTCAAGCATATCGCCCTGCTGCACCACGCCCGCATCGATCTGCAAAGCCAGGTCGGCAGCGGCACCACCATCAAGGTGACGTTCCCGAAGGCATAATAACAATAAAAAAGGCTCAAAGGTCTGCGCTTTTATTATTTATAGTGGTTTTCCCTATACGGTGCGGACGCGGAAAAGTCAAAACAAAAAAAGTGCGCCGCAGAGCGTTTCCACTCTGCGGCGCACTTTATATCAGGTCAGGTCCGCTGACGAAGGAACTGTTACTGGATTTCGATCAGCGTGGTGGGCTTTTCGGGGATCTGCTTGTCAGCCTTGGGCAGCTTCAGCTCCAGGATGCCGTTCTCAAACTTGGCGGCAACATCGGTGGGCTTCAAGTTCTCGCCTACATAGAAGCTGCGGGCACAGCTGCCGGTGCAGCGCTCCTGGCGGATGTAGCGGCCCTCGTTGTCCTTCTCGTCCAGATCCTCACTGCGGTTGGCAGTGATGGTCAGGTAGCCGTTCTGCAGGTCCAGCTTGACGTCCTCTTTCTTGAAGCCGGGCAGATCAACAAAGACATCGTAGCCATCCTTCGTCTCGCGCACATCGGTCTTCATCACATTGGCGCTGCGTTTGCCAAACATGTGGCGGGGCTGCATGCTATGCATAGCGCGGTCGAAGTCGCGCTCCCAATTATCGTTAAACAGGTCATCCATTAAATCATCATTGAACATATACGGAACCATCATCATAAGTCATTCCTCCAATTCTCATCGGCCGCCTATTGTATAAGCGGTGGACTTTTGCGATTCTGGTTTTTTTGTTCTTGGGGGTTCTTTTCCCTTCGAACACCCTCAGTATAGCACAGAAATTAGCACTGTCAAGCGTAGAGTGCTAATGTTTACAACCTATGCAATGTTTGTTCACAAAATATGCGATTCTGGCCAGAAATTGCCCATTTTCGGCAACAAATGCTGAAGTGTACTAAAAATTTAACGAATTTTTTATTGCTTTTGCGGCGGAAATCTGTATAATAAGAACTAAGGTGAGGAAGTAGCGGGCTGGGCTCCTCATACCGCAAAAAGTGGTGTGCGCACCACTTGGATCACAGCCCAAAACAGACTGATAGAGAAAGAGGTATCTGCATCATGGCAAAGCTGGATTTGACCAAGTATGGCATTACCGGCACGACTGAGATCGTGCACAACCCCTCTTACGAAATGCTGTTCGAGGAGGAGACCAAGCCTGAGCTGACTGGTTACGAAAAGGGCCATGTCAGCGAGCTGGGCGCTGTCAATGTTATGACCGGCGTTTACACCGGCCGTTCCCCCAAGGATAAGTACATCGTCATGGACGAGAACTCCAAGGACACTGTCTGGTGGACCAGCGACGAGTACAAGAACGATAACCATCCCATGAGCGAGTCCACTTGGGCTACCGTTAAGGATATCGCCAAGAAAGAGCTGTGCAACAAGCGCCTGTTTGTTGTTGATGCTTTCTGCGGCGCCAACAAGGATACCCGCATGGCTATCCGCTTCATCGTGGAAGTGGCCTGGCAGGCACACTTTGTTACCAACATGTTCATCAAGCCCACCGCCGAGGAACTGGAAAACTTTGAGCCTGACTTCGTTGTTTACAACGCTTCCAAGGCTAAGGTTGAGAACTACAAGGAACTGGGCCTGAACAGCGAGACCTGCGTTGCCTTCAACATCACCAGCCATGAGCAGGTTATCATCAACACCTGGTACGGCGGCGAGATGAAGAAGGGCATGTTCTCCATGATGAACTACTTCCTGCCGCTGAAGGGCATGGCTTCCATGCACTGCTCTGCCAACACCGACCTGAACGGCGAGAACACCGCTATCTTCTTCGGTCTGTCCGGCACCGGCAAGACCACCCTGTCCACCGACCCGAAGCGTCTGCTCATCGGCGATGACGAGCACGGCTGGGACGACAACGGCGTCTTCAACTTCGAGGGCGGCTGCTACGCAAAGGTCATCAACCTGGACAAGGACTCCGAGCCTGACATCTACAACGCCATCAAGCGCAACGCTCTGCTGGAGAATGTCACCCTGGATGCCGAGGGCCACATCGATTTCGCCGACAAGAGCGTTACCGAGAACACCCGTGTTTCCTACCCCATCAACCACATCCAGAACATCGTTCGCCCGATCTCTTCTGCACCTGCAGCCAAGAACGTCATCTTCCTGTCTGCTGATGCTTTCGGCGTTCTGCCCCCGGTCAGCATCCTGACCCCCGAGCAGACCCAGTACTACTTCCTGTCTGGCTTCACCGCCAAGCTGGCCGGCACCGAGCGCGGCATCACCGAGCCCACCCCGACCTTCTCTGCCTGCTTCGGCCAGGCCTTCCTGGAGCTGCATCCCACCAAGTACGCTGAGGAGCTGGTCAAGAAGATGCAGAAGTCCGGCGCCAAGGCTTACCTGGTCAACACCGGCTGGAACGGCACCGGCAAGCGCATCTCCATCAAGGATACCCGCGGCATCATCGACGCGATCCTGAGCGGCGCTATCAACGAGGCCCCCACCAAGAAGATCCCGCACTTCGACTTCGAGGTTCCCACCTCTCTGCCCGGCGTCGATCCCGCCATCCTGGACCCCCGCGACACCTACAAGGATGCCGCTGAGTGGGAGACCAAGGCTGTCGATCTGGCCGGCCGCTTCATCAAGAACTTCGCCAAGTACGAAGGCAACGAGCACGGCAAGGCCCTGGTCGCCGCCGGCCCGAAGCTGTAATGTAAGCTTAGCTGCTTAGTTAATAAGTAGAACACCCCCGCACGAGTAATCGTGCGGGGGTGTTTTGTATAAAAGGCGCCCCTTGAGGGGAGCCTTTAGCGTGTTGCCTCCGCCACCATCTCCAACTCCTCCAAATAAATGCAGGTGGGGATGGTCTTATTCTTCACGGCTTCGATTGCCTCTTCCAGCCCGAACCACCGCACGTAGTCGATCTCCTCTTTCTGCACGGTGAAATCCTCGGCATCCTTGTCCAGCCACAGGCAGAATACCTTGCTGACCTGGTTATCTTTAAACAGCCTGCCGTGGAAAACGTCCTCAAAGGTAAAGTGCCGCACGCCGCACTCCTGCAAAGCATCGGCGGGCAGGGTCACGCCAAGCTCCTCCCGCAGTTCCCGCAGGGCCGACTCCACAAAATCGCACCCGGCGGGAATGTGCCCGGCCGAGGAAATGTCGTAGCAGCCTGGGAAGGAATCCTTCGCCTGGCAGCGCATTTGCAGCAGCACTTCCACGCGGCCCGCATGCCGCCGCAAGATCCACACGTGGGAGGTGCGGTGCCGGATGCCCTCGGCATGGGCCACGGCGCGGGGTACGGTCTGCCCGGTGGGGCGGCCCTGCTCGTCCACAATATCCAAAATTTCCGCCATAATGGAGCGCTTCCTCTCTTTTGCAAACTTCCCCCAGTATAGCACCGGGAGCGGCAGAGTGTCAATTCCCCAAGGTATTCCCAGTTGACAGGTATGATATAATAAAAGCAGCAAAATCAAGAGAGGTGTTTTCTATGCGCAAAAATTTTGGTGCGAAGGCGTTCAGCTATCCCCAGCCCGTTTTCATCATTGCAACGTACAATGAGGACGGCTCTGCCGATGCCATGAATGCGGCCTGGGGCGGTATCAGCGATACCACCGAACTGTCCGTTTGCCTGAGCGAGGGCCACAAGACAGTCAAGAACCTGCTGCGTACCGGCGCGTTTACCGTCAGCATGGGTGACGCCAAGCATGTAGCCGCCTGCGATTATGTGGGCATTGCCTCCGGCAACAACACCAGGGATAAGCTGGCCAAGGCGGGCTTCACCGTCAGCAAGAGCGAGAGCGTGGATGCCCCTGTCATCAACGAGCTGGCCGTCTGCATGGAATGCACGGTCAAGAGCTACGACCCCGAGACAGGTCTCCTGGTGGGCGAGATCGTCAACGTCAGCGTGGACGAATCCGCCATGACGGACGGCAAGGTAGACGTGGCCAAAGTTGCCCCCATCACCTTTGACCCCTTCAACAACGCCTACCACGTTTTGGGCGAGAAGGTCGGCACCGCCTTCTCCGACGGTATGGTCCTGCGGTAAAAACAGCGATAGTACAAGTAAAAGAGGTCTGCCCCATGCAAAGGGCAGGCCTCTTTTTGCGTTTAAAAATTACAGCACACTGCGCAAAAACTCCGCCAGACAATTGGCCGCAGCGCGGTGGGCGGCGGCACCGGGGTGCTGTCGGGCACCGATGGTATCGCCCCTTGCCTCGGGCAATTCCAGCAGATACACCCGCTCATCACCGCTGACGGTGCGGTATTGGTCCAGCCCGTCCCGCAGCAGCGGCAGCAGACCGCTGCCCAGCATGCCGTAAGCCCACACGATGACAGCGTGGGGGTTGTGCTTGCGTACCAACGCCAAAAAGTTTCGCACAGCCGCCGCCAGCCGGGCAGCATCGGCAGGGGCAAAGCTGCCGTCATCGGCCAGGGTTTGCTTAAAGCTGCGGCCGGTCTCCGGGTCCACCCAGGGCGGATTGTGGAAGGCGTTCCAGTCGTTGGTGCCCAGGTTGAGGATGACCGCATCGGCGGGCCAGGAGGCAAAATCGTAGGGCTGCTGCGCCCCCAGCACCCGCACCTGCGGCAGGGTGGACAGCGGGGATATGGTAAGGTTTTGCATGGTAGCTCCTTTGAATGGTTAACATCCCAATTTGTAGCGGCGATTACATCAGTGGGCTGAACAATCTAAACACGCACTGCACGCCGCGCAGGGCCAGACTGCGCTGGCCGCTGTACTGGGGCGTTACGTTCTCGCACTGGGGGAACAACGCCTCAAAATCTGCCCGCACATCCTGTACGGCCTGGCAGCCGCAGAACCAGCAGCCATTCTCAAAATGCAGGTACAAACTGCGGTAATCCAGGTTGATGGTGCCCACTGCGGCGGCCTTGTCGTCGGCCACAAACTGCTTGGCGTGGATGAAACCGGGCGTGTACTCGTAGATTTGCACGCCGCCCGCGGCCAACCGCGCATAGTAGCTGCGGGTGACCGAAAAGATCAGCTTTTTATCCGGGATGCCCGGCGTGATGATCCGCACATCCACGCCCCGCTGGGCCGCCAGCACCAGCGCCCGCTGCATCTCGTCGCTCAAGATCAGGTAGGGCGTGGTAATGTATACATACCGCTGGGCGCTGTTGATAAGGTTGAGGTAGACATCCTCGCCAACCCGCTTGTCGTCCAGCGGGTTGTCAGCGTAGGGCAGCACAGTGGCAGCCTCCCGGGCGGTGTAGCGGATGGCAGGCAGATAGGGCTCGATGGCCGGCATTTCTTTCTGCGTCGTACCCCACATCTCCAAAAAAATCAGCGTCAAATTGCGCACGGCGTCGCCCTCCAGCCGCACGCCGGAGTCCTTCCACCGGCCGTAGGGGTGGGTCAGGTTGAAGTATTCGTCCGCCAGATTGTAGCCGCCGGTGTAGCCGACCTGCCCGTCAATGACAGTGATCTTGCGGTGGTCGCGGTTGTTCATAAAGACGTTCAGCACCGGCACGATGGGGTTGAATACCCGGCACTGGATGCCCCGCTGCTGCAGCTTTTTGGCAAAGGCGGTGTCCACAAACCCGATGCTGCCCATGTCGTCGTAAAAAACGCGCACCTCCACCCCGGCGGCGGCCCGCTCGGCCAAAATATCCTCAATGCCCTGCCAGGCGATGGAATCCTCGATAGCGTGGTACTCCATAAAAATAAAGTGCTGGGCTTTGCGCAGGTCGGTCTTCTGGGCCTCCAGCGCGGCGTTGGTGTCACCGTAGTAGGTCACATCGGTGTTGCGGCAGGCGGGATAGTGAGCCTGGGTCTGCAGGTAGTGGATCTGGTTTTGCAGGGCCGGGTCCTGGGGCATGGCGGCGCGGTCCAGCGGCGTGGCATAGTGGGGCTGCAGCTCCGTATCGGTGCGGGTGAACCGCCCGCGCATGATGTTGACCGCCCCGCTGCGCCCGAATAAAAGATACAGGCAGACGCCAAAGATGGGAAAGGTCAGAATGACGATGATCCACGAAAGTTTGGTGGCGCTGTTGGTGTGGCGGCCGTAGATGCGCAGCGCCAGCAGAAACGCCAGCACGCTGATGGCCAGCTGCACCCAGGCGTAGTAGCGGGTCAGCCTCAGGGCGGCCCACACGATCCACAGCACTTGCAGCAGCACGCCCAGCGCAGCAATGCCCACGCGGCTCACCCCGTTGGGGACGGCCTCGCGCTTTTCTTCGGTCTGGTTTAAGGGATTCATGGCAAATCATCCTTTTTGTAGCTGTAAAATAATACCAGTATAGCACAAAATTGTGTCTTTTTCTATTGCAAATTGTCGCTTTTTCCGCAGGAACGTCGAATAGTGGGACGTTTTCACATTTTTACACAAAAAAGTCCGTGACAAGGGGATAGGAGCTGTGCTATAATTAAACCAATAGTTACAAAATGGAAACAAAACGTGCTGGAGGTGCTTTGCCACGCAGTTCATAAAAAAGAATGGGTTTCGCCAACTGGTATTGGCGGGGCTGGTGTTGTGTCTGCTGTTTTTGACCGCACCGCATACTTTTGCCGAGGATTATAACACCGTGCTGGACCGCCTGGACCGCCTGCAGGCCCTGGCCAATTCCTACGTAGAGACCGAGGATTCGTCCGCCGACCCCATTGTGCTGACCCTCTCTTACACCCGCACGGGCGACTACACTACCAAGATGTGGCAGTTGACCGCCGGTGTGCGGGATACCGCCTTTGAAAATTACGTCAACACCAACGACAGTGATCTGCAGTCTCTGCAAGGCATGAGCACCGTCACCCTGCCCGGCGGGCAGAATATCGATTTCGGCCACCTGCTGGCCTCGATGAACCTGGTGTACAACGGCATCCCCATCACGGGCAGCTGGGGCGGCGACTGCATGCAGCTTGCCAAGGCTTATTACGACCAGGCCAGCGATGAGGCCGGCTACGCTGATGTGATGCGTGCTACCTTTGCCAAAGACGATGACGGCTCGGTCAGTGTCTTTAGCGACCAAGACCTGCGGGCGGACATTGACTCCATCAACGTGGGCGCCGAGCTGACCAAGGACACCGACATCGCCACGGCCCTGCGGGATTACTACCAGAATCTAAGCGCCAATGTGGTGGATTACGCCCGCGCCAAGCAGTTCATCATACTCAACTTCGGCACGGTGGATACCTCGGCCGGCAACTTCGGCGACGTCATCTACGAGACCATGCTGGAGGATTCCGGCATGCAGCTGCTTTTGTACATGAACGGCATGTGGACCACCAGCGGTTGGACTGTGAACAATGAGTACGCCCCTGCCCTGCACGGCGCGGCGGACCTGCTGGCCGAGTGGCTGGCAAACGCCGTGAACAATGAGAAGATCAAGAGCGACACCAACGACCGTCTGGTAGCCATGGGCGGCGAAGCCCTGGCCGAAGCCCTGGCTGCCCTGGGTGACAGCGATGCCGCCAGCGAGGCTTTGGCCGCTGCCCAGAACGCCGCAGACAGCGCCAGTTCGACGGCTTCGACAACGGAATCTGTCATTTCTGATGCCACGCAGACCTTGCAGCAGAAGTTTAATGTAAAGATCTTCCAGTTGGTACTGCTGATCGTGGCAGCTGCGGCCATCTTTATGCTGATCTTGAGCTGCGCCATGTTTGCCAACCACCACAGCAAACGCAAAAAGGAATTTGAGAAAAAGCAGCGCGCCGCCCGCAAAGCCGCCGCCCGGAAACGGAAAGCCGCGAAGCAGAGACGGGAGCGGGAAGAGTAAAGCCATATAAACTGTAAATGGCTCCCCTTTGAGGGGAGCTGTCACCGAAGGTGACCGAGGAGTTCCCCACGTACCGTCCGGTGCCCCCCTCAAAGGCCGAAGAAAAAAATCCCTCTGTACCACTTTTTGCATTGGTGGTATAGAGGGATTTGCTTGTTTAACTAAGTGACATTGAGCTTCGGCTGCGCCTTTTTTGCATTGTGCGGGCAGATGCGAGCATCCGCCTGCACAAATACCGTCATCTCGTCACTGTAGGGGCCGATGCTTGCATCGGCCTGCAATCCGCCGCTCCCCATACAGCATCAGCAACCCGATCCCCACGCCCAGTACCGCACCGCCCAGGACATCACTGGGAAAATGCACGTACAGATACAGGCGGGAGAACGCGATGAGCACTGCCAGCGGGATGGCCGCCCAGCCAAACCGCCGGTCCGCCGCCGTCAGGATGGTGGCACCGATGGCCCCGGCCATCGTATGACCGGATGGGAAAGAGTAGTCGCTGGGGCGGGCGATCAGCAATGGTACACTCTCGTCCAGCCAGCAGGGGCGCGGCCGGGCGAAGAGATTTTTCAGCGCCAGATTGCCCAGCAGCAACGCCGCCGCCAGCCCTACCAGCAGCATGACGCCGTACCTGCGGTACTTTTTGGTGCAAAGCAGCACTATGGCCGCCGCTACCCAAACAATGCCGCTGTTGCCCAGCGCCGTAATTCTCGGCATCCAAAAATCCAGCAGCGGGCAGGTGGTCAACACCCGCAGGCCGTGCAGGATGATCCAATCCAGGTTCATGCCTGTTTTGCTCCTTTCACAATGGGTACGCCAGGTCGTTCTTTACGTTCCATCATCATTTTCGCACCTTCCAGCGCCAGCAGCACTGCAATGACTACCACGCCGTACAGCACCACAAAGTGCTTGAGGTCGGCAAAGGCGGCCTCGGCCTGCTCGCCCAGGGTATGCAGATCCTGCATGGTCAGCCCCAGGCGCGGCAGGTAGATGGTCTCCAGCAGCAGGACCAGCACCCCCAGCCACCGCCACCGGCACCACCAGCATAATAAGATTCGAGCGTTTGAGCCGTTCCTGGATCATCATAACCGTCCCCACTTTCTTAGTTTAGATTGTACCACAAAGCGCGGGCGCAAAGTTAAACAAAAATTTAAAAGCCCGCATCGTTTTTGAACTGCACCCAATTTGTTAGACAGTATGGTATACTATCTAATAAGTGGGGTGTTTTTCTATGCCAA
>ERZ1034976.898-NODE-898-length-25627-cov-6.209057_pt1 | contig 25627 bp, 35 predicted proteins | sample MGYA00520623_ERZ1034976 | MGnify/ENA primary metagenome ERZ1034976 (study PRJEB33766, sample SAMN09781774) | gut metagenome | biome: gut microbiome | host: Homo sapiens | place: Madagascar | study: EMG produced TPA metagenomics assembly of the PRJNA485056 data set... | reverse complement strand
TTCTCCTCCGGATTCACTCGCAATCCCGCACCTCCGGTGCTCCCTGTCTGCTTCGCAGACCGTTTGCTCGTTAATAAACGCAAGAAAACAAATAACACCTTCGGTGTTGCTTGTTTTCTTTTTGCGTTTATTACATTATATCATATTGCGCACTCTGAAATATATAAAGAATATATAATTTTCTCTTGCGTTTTTAGGGAATTGCATATATGATGATACAGTATTGATACGGTTTTTCAACTGTTGATTTTCGGGGTGTGGCTCAGTTTGGTTAGAGCGCCGTCTTAGGGAGGCGGAGGTCGCAAGTTCGAATCTTGTCACTCCGATTTTTTATAAAGCGGAATTTTTACAATATGAGAAATATGGCAGACTATAATCGATTGGGGGATTGATTATATGGATATCATTCGGAAATTTTACGATATGGACTTAAAGAAAGTCATGCAGATCTGGTACGATTGTAACTGTGAGGTGCATGACTTTATTCCTATCTCCTACTGGGACAGGAGCTTTGGCTATGTTTCCAGGCTGATTCCGAAATCAGAAGTTTATGTATATGAGATAAACGGTCTGATCGTCGGTTTTATTGGTGTGGATGAAGGCTATATTGAAGGGCTTTTTGTCCATAAGGATTACCGCGGGCTTGGTGTCGGAACAAAGCTGATCGCCTATGTCCTGCAATACTATGACTTCATTGAGCTGGATGTTTTTGAAAAAAATTACGGAGCTGTCTGTTTTTACGAAAACCGTAATTTCCAGAAGCTCCGCTCTCTTCCGCACGAGGATCTCGGCGAAATAGAATATAGAATGTGTTACCGGAAGAAAAAAGAAGAATAATTTACGCTTTCTTCTTTCCTGTGATGATCGCAACAACTGCCAGAATTGCATTCAGCAGACACCAGACAGACCAGATCATCAGATCGGAAAAGCTTCCGTAATTTGAAAATCCAAACAGAGCAGCCAGTCCGAATAAGATGATCAGCGCAATATTGCCGCCCATCTTTTCGGACTTTCTTGTTGCGACAGAGACGATCCCGCCTGCCAGCATTAGCACTGCCACGATCAATCCCGCTGAACCGGAAACCTCTCCGTTATTCTCCAGCGCATTTGACACGCCCGCAGCACATGACTGAAAAGCCACCAGAATAAACAGAACCATTGATAAAATACCTGAGACTAACTTCCAAACCTTCATATTGAAACCTCTTCCCTTTCTTAAAACTGAATTTTGATCACATCGGAATCAAATACCGTATCCATAGTTGACAGCTCAAAAATATGGAAATACAGCTCTACATCGGTGATATCTGTGATTGAATTGCTCTCCAGATCAGAGCTGAAAAACTGTACTGCGCTGAGCGCTTTCTTTCCTGCCACAACATCTTCCGACATAGATGACTCCACCATGAATCCATTGACAGACACATCTCTGACCTGCACAGTAATATCCTCTTCCGTGTTATTTTCGATATACAGGATCACACCCGGTCCCCAGAAAGAACCATCTGCGGATAATCCCTTTCCAACGATCTTAACGCCGTCAGCATCGACTAACACTTCCCCGGAATCGTCATATGTCTGTGTGTAGCTGCCCGCTGCGGAAGTATCTACCTTTATGACCTCTGTATCCGCAATATCGTCCCACGACTCTGTGTCAAAAATGTGGAAAGCAAATTCCATCGTTGCGATCGTCTCAATACCACACTCTTTTAAGCCGCTTGTTTCAAACGTCAGGGAGTCGTTCGCCTTTTTGCCTGCTGCCACATCCGCTGACATCATAGTGGAAACCATATATCCGTTTACATTGGCATTTCTTGCCTGCACAGTGATCTCCTGACCGGAATTGTTTTCAATGAACAACTGAAGCTCTGTACCAAACAAACCGTCTTCTAAGCCCGTTGCAGTGATCCTGATATCATTTTCATCATATAAGACCTGTTCTGTGATCGTAACTGCATCTCCTGCTGCTCCTTGCATGCTTCCGTCCCCTGCTGCATCCGTTGCTGAAGTTTCTGCTTCTGCACCGGCAGAATCTGTTTCCACGCCTGCGATCTGCTTGTCTTCTCCGAAATTGTCAGATCCACAGCCTGCTGCCATCGCCGCTAAAAGAGAAAGGCAAACACCTAACGTTACTACCTTCAGATTCCTCTTCATATTTCCTATGTACCTCCTGAAAAATTGTTATTTATAATAAAAACAGGCGTCCCCGCTTTATTATCCCTCTAATCCTGTGATCCGCTCGTGCGCAGCGGTGCCATATTATTTTCTTTCAAAAGTGCATTGACCTCGATAATACTGCCCGGTCTTTCATTAAAAATGATCATCAAAAGCGCATCTCGCGGTATTTTGGCATATAACACCGGCATTTCATAGTTTTGCAGTGCTCTCTGTGTCTCTGCCAGAGACAGTTCCGCCGCATAACAGATCCGCAGAATGACATCTCTCTGCTTCGTATGCTTTTCTCCCGACAGCAGCTTATAACCGTATCGCTCCGGGATATCCGCTTTCAGAAAGACAGCCTGCTGGGTCATGCCTTTTTCGCTCAAAATATTTTTTATATAGATGGAAAACATATCTTTTCCTGCTTTCATGCTCTCCTTATGATCCTTACAATACTGGTCAAACTCCGATAAATGTGTTTTTCCCAATATATCTGCTAATTCTTTGGTAGATTTTTCGCTCATATATCCTCCTGTCTGCTATAATATCCATATAGTAAAATGAAAGGGCTGCTGTTATGGACTTATCACATCGACTTGCTGTCTCCTATTACAAAACAATCACGACTATAAATGAACCGCACCATATTTATCTGGTACAACATACGGAAACAAAAAAACTGTACATCAAAAAGATTCTGGATGTTTATAATATTGCCGTTTATGAATACCTGTACAAAAATCCTATTATGGGCATACCCCGGATCATCGAATATCTGGAAGAAGATAACAGGCTGATCCTGATCGAGGAATATATTTCCGGCTGTTCTCTTCAGGATATGATCGACGATGGTAAGCTTTCTCTAACCGATATCTTTTGCTATATACTGGAGCTGTGCAATATTCTGGAAATCCTCCATGCACATTCTCCCGCCATCATACACAGAGATATCAAACCGTCCAATATCATCATCACAAATTACAACAAAGCAGTTTTACTTGATTTTAATGCTGCCAAATATTACTCCGAGCAGGAAAAAGATACGATGCTGCTTGGTACACAGGGCTATGCAGCCCCGGAGCAATACGGCTTTGGCGCATCCTCTCCCCAAACAGACATTTATTCTCTGGGCATTCTCCTAAAAGAAATGACTGCCTCCGTAAACTACTCTGATAAAAAAATTCAGGCAGTCATACAAAAGTGTACGCAGGTAGATCCTTCCGGCCGTTATCAGGATGTACGGGAACTCAGAAATGAATTAACCCATCTCACAAAACTCCCATCCGAAACCGGTCTTTCCGCTACAGCTCCCTCCGGTTTCAGGAAATATACTTTACCGGGATTCCGGACAAAAACGCCATGGAAAATGCTTCTGTCCTTTCTCTGTTACCTGTTTCTTACCTGGCTTTGCCTGACACTTGAGATCAAAAACACCTATGGCATACATCTGTGGGTAGAAAGAATCTATGTTCTTATGATATTTCTCTCTATTATTTTCTGCAGTTTTAATTACCTTGACGTGCAAAGGTTCCTGCCACTTTGCCGCAGCCGGAATAAAGCAGTTCATTATCTCGGCATTCTTTTGTTAAATATTGTGATTACCTTCTGCTTACTATTGATACTTTGTATTACAGAATCAATTTGATTTTCAACGTAATGATTATAACACCACAATCTTGATCCTGTTGCCACCTTTACGGTGGGAATTTTTACACGCCGGATGGATTTTTAAGTAATCCGCGAAAAATAACCGACAGAAAGAGGGTTGTTTCCGACAAGATCATTTGCCGGAAGCAACCCTCTTTTCATAGGCTATTCCACTTTATACATATACAATTTCAATCTCTCCGAAGCTGGCACTTCCCTTCAGATAGCAGATCGGCCCATTGGAATCTCCACAACGCTTTTCATCGACACTTGCTGCAAATACGCTGACCTTCTGCACTACATTCCACTCTTTCGGTATAAATAAAGTAAGCTGCCCGAAACTGTTGGATACTTCGATCGTCACGCTGTCCCCTGCCATATGTGCCTGATCCAGATACACCTTCATTTCCCCAAAAGAATTCTGAAAATGTCCACGTTTTAAATCAGACATATTAACATATTTTGTTGTCTCACCAAAAGAATTGGAGCATTCCACAAAACCGTCTCCTTCTTCCTCAGTTACCTTCTGGTACTTTGTGTAATCGGATCTCTTTGCATGTGGATCATCCTGATCTCCATGGCTTCTGTGCTTATGCGGAAACAAAAAATTGAATCCGATCGTCAAAAATACAACGATGATCACCACATTCCAAAAACCGACTTTGGGAAGCCCCAGCACTTCGGCAAATGTCAGCCAGGCAAGCCCCAGAGAGAAGAAGATCCCGCCAAAGCTTCTGTCTGCAATGCTGCTGACAAGGAGTGCCACGCATAAAATACCGATCAATGCGCTCCATACACTGATCTGTGCTGTGATCAGATGCATCTGGCTCAATACCAGAAATACCGCTGCTGTGATAAATCCAAGTCCCCAAAATATTCTGCTTGTTTTTTTCATCTTTCCAACCTCTTTTCTTCTAATCTTTCCTTTAATACTTTTATGTATGCTCTTGAAACATAAATCTGTTTGTGCGTTCCCTGAAAAGAAATCTCCGAGGACGCCGCCAGATTCCGCCGGATCGCATAAATCCGGTTCAGATTTACGATCGCAGACTTGGAGATCCGCAGAAAATCCGATCCCAGCATATCCTCCAGCTCATACAGCTTTTTCCTTGCTTCAAATATTTCCGTTTCCGTATGCGCCAGCACCTGCGAGCCTTCCGTTTCAAAAAACAGGATCCTGTCTGTTTCCAGATAATACTCGGTGTCGTTTTGATACAATATGATCTGACCGGCACTTTTGATCTGCTTCGCCAACAACTGCTGAAGCTTCACGACCTCCGGTGTCAGCTCCCTGCAATGGAGCACGATTTCTTCTTCCGGTGCTTCCGGATCTATTTCCACTCGTATCTTCACCTGACCACCTCCTGTTGTTGTCATTATACGGTATCTAAAATAAATGTAAATGCCTTTTCGGTAAGCGGTCGAAATACGCAGGTAAGTGGCAGAAAATAACCTGTATACATAAAAATTCCCGGAAGTGATGAGATATACTTCCGGGAATTTATTTTTATAATGTCTTTATTTTTGCTGATTTGTTTAATCCGCATGATATTTTGATTTGCCAGAATTCTCAGACACTCTTCCAAACTGTCGTTTACATTTTCTCGATAATACCTCTCATCACGATTTACAGCTTCAAGCAGATGCCAATAAATATCTGAATTCACATCCAAGTATTTTTCAAACGCTGTTACTGCATCTTCATATTGACACTGTTCCATACACTGATACCCATATCTTAATGTTGCAAATCTCCGTTGCTGCCAATCATCTGCCATAAAAATCCCTAGGAGCATCGCACAAAAAATCAAATCCATTATAATTTTCTTTTTCATGGTAACCGGTTTCACCATTAATGAATCCTCATCAATCCTCCAACTCATTGTCTTACCTATCCCTTTCTTAAGACATCGCTACATGTTTCCACGAACTATCTAAGACATACTGGAAATCCGATTCCAACAAATGTCCATGAGCTTTCATACAAAGTTCTGACACTTTGAAAATAGGAAGGTCCGCTCCATAATCGCAAAATGCTTTCATATACATCCTCCTGTCTGTAGTTTCATTCAAAGCATCTTCGATAATAATCCAGTTTGAAATTGATACCGGAAGTTTTAACAGAACATCCATTCCTACCATCTCCATCCATTGAACCCATTTCCAAGTTACTCATCCATTATATATTTTTGTTCAGTCGGCCTCCTCTCCGCATCAGAAAGAAAAGTTACAATTAATCATCATTATCATCTATCGGGTCAAAAAGCTCAACAAACTTTGCTTCCAAAAACTCCTGTAGGCTTCGAGTTTCCTCATCGTAGTCCTCATCACTCTTTTTCTGTGTCTCCGGTTGCTTCTTCTCTTCAGTTCTCATAATATTCCTCAAAGATTCTGCGAACTCATTGTGCTTGTTATTCACCGATCTCATTCACTCCTTTCTTTATACTCTGCAACAGAGTCATTAACTCCTTCTGATAATTTGATACATCCAGTTCGCTACCGGAGTTTGTCCCTGCAATAGCTGCTTTTAGATCAATCAGCGCTGTTTCCATCACCTGATTTACTATGAAACTGTCATACTCTCTAGCTGCTGCCACCTCATCATACGATGTAGTTAATCTATCTACGATGTTACTCAGAGGTTCTCCTCTTTCAATCAGTCTTCTATATACCGTATCTAGAGGAGCGACAACAAAGATACTACTAATTCAGAGTTAACTGCTCATTCGCACATCAGAAAAAGAAGTTAACAAATTACTTATGGGTACAGTCGATACTTTGCATGTTCATCTGAGCATACTACTTTTGCACCCATGTTAATCAGAATACCTGCCACAATCAATCTATGGCACATATGCTCCAGCTCTTCCGCACAAAAACAGGCGAGCAAGACTTTCTTTTCATAACTGAGACTAACGAGAGATTGAATCAGGATATGTGCATGATTACTATTCTCGAGATTCTCCATAAACTCCGGCACATAACACTCTTCAAAATGCTTTTTGTCCCATTCTCCTGCATGTACAAGACTTCTGTAATGCTTAAACAGCCTATCTGATGGAGCTAATTCAGGTACATGAATTACATTCTTATGAGTGTTAAACATGCCGCTCAGCTCTTGAACTGAGCGACATATAACCCAAACTTCATCGTATTCACCCGGCACAGTAGTCCATACGTTTCCAAGATAAATCAAATCATATCAACACCTCCTTATGCTACCTCCCTGGCAAAATCGGTGTTTTCCGGGAGTGCATACCACATCTGAGAATTGTCATCTGCCAGAGCATAGATAGACACTAAAGAACGCTTCATATTCAGCAGATCTTCTGTGAAGAGGATCGTGTTCTCCTCACTCCACATTCCGTTTGCTCTTAAATACTCCGCAATCTTGATATTGTGATCACGGGATTCACCACAGATAATCATCTGAGGATAAGAGGCATCCCCATGATAATTAGAATCGAGATATGTCTCGCTGTGGATCAGACTATAGTAGCGTTCAAGCTTGCTCATCAGTTTTTCATAAGAATCCGGAGTATCACGAACCACTTCATAAGCCAGAACAGAGGTATTATCGATTTTTACGTTTGCGGCGGTTCTGATCATGCAGTTACTACCGGCCTGCTCAAGATCCGTAGCACGCATGGTCTCCATGATACCGAAGCGCTGCATCTGCGTATTACTCATCAGAAGATTGAGTATGATCTGATTACCAACCAGGATTCTCTTCACATCACAGGCAGTATCATCAGACATTCCCTTCTCTCTTCTCTTTGAGAAAGACATGTAACGGTTGCCCATATGAAAGTTAACACCGTGCTCCATTGCAAGCTGGTATCCGAAGTAGTCAAGCTCATAATATTTGAGACCATGCTCTGCTCCTGCAGATACCATCTCGTTCTCCTGAATCACACGGTACTTCATCAATTTAAGAATGCGCTTTCTCAGCTTAGGGCGATCTGTGTCATAACCTCTCAGGGTAATATACTCAAAAATCTGAAGAGAATTGAGATATTTAGAGACAGCGACAGCATCCACGATCGCATGATCAACGATATCAAGAAGCTCATGCAACTCATCTACGCTTGTCTTGCAGTACTGTACGCGAGAATGCTCAATACGTTCATCTTCTCTTGCTGCGAAAATCGGGTTTTCAGGTACGGTATACGCTGCCAGTTCTGCAGTCATTCTTCCGTAGGTTTTAGGATCATTCCACTTTGTATAATTCATCATATTTGTTCCCCTTTCTTATAGGTCATTCTCAATCATGGTAATAAGCTTCTGTTCCAGGTTGTCCTGTTCCAGATTTGCACAATAGTATTCGCAGAAGTAATCGATGATCTCCATCTTTTCTGTCGTCAGATAGTTCTGAACAAGGAGCAATCTATTCGGTACGATTCCGTACTCTCGACCGATACGAGCGAGCTTATCATAGTCGCGGAACTGCTTTCCGGACTTGATTTCGATCACGTATACAAGAGCATCTGTAACGTTTTCGATGATCAGATCAAACTCGTTCTTCAGTTTTCCATCAACGGTTGCCACCTTCGTATTCGCATAGAGTTTGAACTGCTTCCCATGCTTCTTCTCCAGCTTTGCAAGCACATCGCTAACAACCTTACGGATTGCGATCTCCATATACTGGCCATTGATGAACATCAGCGCCTTCGGACTTAAAACCAGCCGGCCGTGAATCATTTCGCAGTCCTTACAATAGCGGATCTCAGCGATAACACCATATAAGTTCTGGCAGAGATCAATAATGCCTGCCTTTCCTTCTCTGGAAATACCTCTCAGACTGAAGTGGAAATCTTCTTTTTTGGCTCCAAACAGGCTACGCAGTTCGTTGAGAAATCCTCTGATCTCTGCATCCAGCTTGAGCATTCTGAGTGCAAGATTCTCTACCGCCCGCGGAACAAGATCAGCCTGCATGGAATACTCGATTTTGATATTCTGACTTCTCTTAGTCAGTACATTAGATATATTAGATACAACATTCATGTTTTCGGCAGATACCGGTCTTAATGCAGTTGCTTTAATCATACTTAGTCCTCCTTGTATTCCAGAATCATCTGTTTGGTTTCTTTTTTCTTCTGGTTGCGGTTGTACACAGTTTTCAAGTTCATGTAAGTGGTAGGACGAATCCAGATGTCACCCTTTTCTAAGGCCATCATACGTTCCACACCACGGCTTACTTTGAGCTGTGCAACTATGTTTTTATGAATCGGATTCTTCATCTTGGTTACCTCCCTCACTTTCTAGGTAAATTTTATAGCAACTGCATTTTCTCCTCATTTTCACATCAGAAAGAAAAGTTAGAGAAAAACAAAAAATCCAGAATACAGGATTTTTCTTCTCTGTACTCTGGATTGATTTCTATGCACCCGGCAGCATTCTCTGCTCGTCAATGCTATTTAACTGTTGGATCCTGAGCGTTGAACTCGGATGTGTATCATATAATACAGATAAAAAGCTCTGACCCGATGCTCCTGTATCCGGTGTAAAGCGTTCCAGGAATCTTCTGAGATAGAATGCATACCCCATGTCTGCTGCAAAACGATCCGCCATAAATTCACTTCTACGCCCAAGTGCAGAGATCACCAGCCTGCTCACCTGGAGAACGATTGTCTTCGCTGCTTCCATTACAAACCTGATCAAACCGGAAATCTTACTGGTGATAAAGTAGGATGCAAACGAGAATCGAAACAAGCCCACCATGCAGCAGATCACCATAATGATGTAAACGCAGGCAATCAATGCAAACTGATAAAAAGCAAGAACAGCTATGATTCCAAGACAGTTTACAATAAGAATCATGTTCAAAACACTGTCTCCATTCGTAAGGTGACCAAGCTGTTGTGCGATAATGGCTTCCACAGTTCTGTTGTCCAGATTTAAGGCTCCTTCTGTCACACCGATGCTTCTGGCACCAAAACAATAGGCATTCATCTCATCTCCAGGAATCAGACATACTTTTACATTATTAGGTAAGTGGTGACCTTCTGCTGTGATTTTCTCTCTGACTCTCTGATAGCAGTTATTAAGCTTCGCATGCTTAACTCCCAAAGAAGGATCACACGGAATTGCTCTGTATTTTACCCTGGCGACATACTCACCAATGCCCAAAGCATAGATAACAGCAGCCAGCGCAATAAACCCACCACCGAAAGCGAAACACAGCAGGTCTATCACTAACAGCACTGTCGATATAATGTACCCTCTTCGCCTCATCATAATCACCTCACATTCAAAATTTATCCCCTATGGTTACGGAAGAAAAACGGAGCGTAGCCGGCTAATGAAACAATACAATCACCTGGCAATGAGATCTTGTAAAAGTCCGTATCCTGAATTACACTACGTTCCCTTAACTCTGGTTTTCCGCCACCATAACCAATCACAGAAACCAGATTTTTTCCATATCTGTTACTCAACAGCTGTCTGCTCTTGTAATCACTGGTAAAGAAGCAGAAGATATTCGGAAACAGTCCCAGCATACAGCTAGCTTCACTTTCTGAGTAGTTCTTCTCCAGCAACTGAACCGACTGAACCGCTGCGATCAGCCTGAATCCGTTGCTCCTGCCATATGCTAAAGCTGACTGAAGATACTGCAAATGGCCAAGAAGACTGAACTCATCCAGGAAGAACCAGACCTTCTGATCATTTTCTGCAAGGCTCTGCTTGATCATCTGATCGAGGATCATGTCAAAGAAGACGATACTGGATTCTGTACTCTCTGCATAATTAAAAAGTAGAAATACCTTCTTTCCTTCTTTTAACGCACGCCTTACGGAGAATGTTCCCGGCTTCACAAAGGCTCCGCCCTGGAAGGTTTCTTTTAATACGGTGCGAAGTTCTCCGAGAACGCCAAGAGCCTGTGCAGTGCCACCTTCTCCCAGGTAATCAGATAAATGATGTAGTCTAGGCACCTCTTTGATCAGTGTTAACAAGCCTTTTCTATTATTACCATTCACCACGGAATCCTTAAGCGTGATTGTGTTAAAAAACCCGCTCAGAGTACTGTTGGTAGGCTTCTTTCCGGTCTGCAGCTCATAGGTTTCATACAGATACATCGTCAAGGACTTGAACATATCCTTTGGTGCATTGGTAAAAAAAGGCTGAACCGTGTTCTTATGTTTGGCAAACATCACATCACAAAGCTCTATTAGTGTCTTCTCCGGATCGTTTGAAGCCCTCATCTCTGCAAAAATATTCCAGATACATGCTGGTTCACATGCATTATATTCAAGAAGAAGATCTCCGCTTTCCGGATGATAAAAGCCATCGATCATCTCCCTCTTGGTCGCAAAAATCACTGTGGCATCCTGTGCTCTCATGTTGCTGAAGATTCGCGGCATGATTGCATTGCGCAGTAAATACGACTTACCACTTGATACCTGTCCAATCAACAGTGTTGGTTTTTCAAGAACAGAATCATCTATCGTGAAACCTGGTGCTAACTGAATCACTGGTGTTTTGCTGTTTTTCTCCACATTAGGTCTTTCCTGTAAAGTAATTTCACCACTTTGCATCTGTAACATATCGTATCCTCACTTAATCCATCTTCATTATCATAAGTATTTTCTCGGCCATCTCTGGGGCTGTATCCGTGGCATATATTCGATGCCCATCCCATGATCCTCGACTATCATTGCACTCTGTACAAAATTTAATGCCTACACCACTCCAGTGAACAAGATTCCAGGTATAGTCATCCAGCAGATAAGCTGCCTGCTCTCTGCTCAGAGGCACCTTGACACTCCCATAAGGAATGAAATGACATCTGCTCTCAGGCAACCATGGCAACCAAAGTTTCAGCCACTCTTTTTTCTCTTCGAGTGCGAATTCGTTATCCAGCACTGAACTTAAAATATGTACATCCACATCCGACTCAAAGATAAGACGTACTGCATCAATCAGATCTAACTCCGGCTTTCTGGAAAGAAAGAACCCTTCAGAGGACACATCTCTATAAGATGCATCCTCCCATTTAGCCAGGACTCCATCCATGTCAACATACAGAATCTTATTCTCCAAGCCCGTCATCATCCCCACCCACTCCTCCGCCAGAGTTATCTTCTCCTGCACCTTCACTTGCTCCTTCCGATTCACCGGAAGATACTTCAGCACTTGCAGTCGCTTCACTTTCAGTGGTTCCGGCATCCAGAAAGGAAGTATCAAAATCGGTATGTTCCCATCCGCTGCCAAGTCTGTCATCTACAGCATTTTCTGCACCGCATAAATCATTAGCAATATCTCTTTGTTCATCGGTCATGCCGGCATTCTGTGATGGGTCAATTGTCTGATCTGCCTGACTCGCAGTATTATTCCATGATTGTTGTAGATCATGACTAGCATTTTGAAAAGAAAAATGTTGTTCATCAATAGATCCAGTAGTGTTATCCTGAACACCAACATTGATCATCGATGCATCCGGTCTCTCTCCGACGCTGTTAAAATTTGCAACGCTCATAGAAACAGTATTATTGGGATTCACGGCAAGATTCGCCACATTTCTCTCAACATTTGCCTGATCCTTCTGGTTTACATTTGCTGCTTGTGCATCGAGGTTTGTAGGATCATTCCGGCCACCAAAACGGTCTGCGATAAGATGACCTCCCTGATCACCTGCCTGACGATCTGCTCCTCCTGCACTCCTTTGTGCACCAAGATCCCTCTCACTTGTGGAACCATTGGCAACGATTCCCGAGGCACTCTTTCCATTAGCATTCCGGGAGTAAGTGTATTCTCCGGGAGTACCGCTGTAATCCATGCTCATTTTCTGTCATCCTCCTTTATCTGCGTAAATCAACATAGCCTTCATAGGTATCTGCCTGAACCAGACAAATTCCTTTCTGCATATCATGTATCTCTTCCTTACGATACTGAGCTTCCCACACCGGTACATGCTGCACGTAATGGTCGACTCGATTCGTATTCAGAAGCTGGTCTAGTACTCGGTTGTTTGAAATCCTTCTGTCACGATCACAGGCGTAGGAATTTCTCACCACCGGAATCTGTCCGAACCTTTTTGAAGAAATCTCCTCACAGCTTTCCATCCGTGAATGAGCTGTATATATGTATCTTCGAAAGTATTCATCTATCTGCTGTGTCCAACTGGCTGTATGACCGGAAAAATAATCCTTCGCAAAAAAGTTGAAGTTAATATCCGCCGAGGATACATTCAGGAGCTGAAGCAGCTCATCCCCATACTTCTTGCACCCCTCCAACACCATCAGGCTTACCTGTTTGCCGGTTCGTTTTGTCTCCAGGATGTCCCATCCGATCATCTCAAACATAAGAGTCTTCATATCCTCACTCATGTCGGACTTGATAATAAAGCAGAGGCGTTCCCCCTGTCCCAGAGCAGAAATCGATTTACTGCGGTCCTTATTCAGAGAAAAGCATCGATCTAGCCGTTTCAGAATTCTTTTCAAATGTATACGCCCGCTGGAGCAATCTGAATAATCATCGAACCAATCTCTGCATTCATCCTGCGATATTTCACCATTAGCAACGGCTGTATTCAGTGCTCTCTCAACTGTAGATGCACGCAGATACTTCAGATACTTCTGCAGAAACGTTTCATCTCTGGCGGGATTGTCATCTCCAATCTCGCTTTCGAGTTCTGTCAGAAAATCAATATACGCCATCACATCATCGGCTTTATCCTGATCAACATGGCATCTTTTCAAAATCTCCACCATTCTTTCCTTCATATCAACTTCACTACCTGAAAAAGCAGGGAAGTACCGATGTGCATAGGAAGGCAGATATCCTTTGTTTCTGGAATCGGATTCCACAATCTGTGACACAGTTGGCAGCATATCTTCAGAAGCAATTACCACCTGTACAAAACGCTGCTCCGCAGCCTTATGCAGAAGATTCTTAAAAACAATAGAGGTTACTGCTTCATCATCTCCTGAGCACATCCAGCCGCTAATATCACGATTCATCAAACTCATGATTTCATTCATCTGTTCTCATCCTTTCTGCACCCTGTCATTTGCCATCCTTCTCATTGAAAACGACATATATCTCTGCATACTCCAAATCTTCAATATCGAAAAATCGGTTTACTGTTGAACAATACATTGAGAATGAGAAATAACCTCTTTCTTCTACGGAATAATTTTTCCAACAATTGAGAATGTAAAGAATTTCTCCCGCTTCATTACAGAGATTTGCATATACTTTGACTTTCTTGAATTTTCTAAGATCTGCTCCAACAATATTTATTGCTCCATTCACATGTACATCAGTCTCTTCATTGATTGTGCCATAGGTCTGGCCAATTTTAATAATATCTGAATACTGCTCTTTTACTTTAATCTTGATTCTATTCATTGTTTTTCTCCCATACCATCTATTAGATTTCATTGTTAGTATATAAGATCTAAAATCTTGCTTCTCTTCACATCGGAAAAAGTGATTGTATTTACTGTTATATTCTGCTTTTTATAAACTCAGGTGAACAATTACAGGTAAGCGACTCAGAAAAGGCTTCTACAAGTGTTCTGTCCTGAAGGGTTGTCATCCCCCAATGGAAAAACGGGTCTTTTCTGCAGATTGCATCCGTAACGTCTATATAAAACCATCCGCCAAGTACAAATACCATATTCCAGGCATGTCCCTCACCATTACGATTACCTCTCACATATCTGCATGGAATGCCTAATTCTTTAAAAATGGCACAGATTGCTAACGATATTCCCATACAGACAGCAGTATTATTTACGATTGCACTATAGGCTGTGTATTCCAATTTTGGTAAATTTCCCATGCGACCATAGTGCCAGTTATTCACACAATACCGGACAACTTCATAGGCTTTTCTCCAATCCTCGATACCACTTAACTTAACCTGACGGACAATCTCATTAACCTTTTCTGTCATCTCACTTTTTCGATTTATCCATTCCCTATAGCTACAGGAGTATTGAAAACGAATGATTTGCGCCATATACCGACATTTTTCCACTCGTTTTGTTTCAGATGATAATCCTGATACATAACAATTCAACAGCTGATAGGATTCCAACAGGCTGCCTTTCACTTCTTGGATTTGCTCATACATGAGGACCGGATATACAATAAGCAAATCTCTTCTATGTAATCCAGCTGCGTAAGTTGCGGCTTCTCGCAGGTCAGAAATAGAATCTACCCTCACTACCGAGGTACAAAGATTATCTGTATATTCGACATGAAGCATCAGTTTTGCCCACATGCCATAATTCTCAACCTGAAACCGCAGTGTTTTAATACATAAAATTAATCGAGGATCTGCCTCACATACTTCCTGAAGAACATATCCCTCCCTTATAATCTCTGGCATCACATTAACTGAAATACTCTGGTCACGTTTCATTGCCATATTCTCAGCCAACACAACAGCCGCCTCTCTGAGTGTGCTACAGACCATATCAAGCCCTCCTATACAAGAAAGTAATCGAGCAACGCGAACACCAACATAAAGATCATATTATTAAAAAGAAGCTTACGGATCTCAGCCACATCGAATTTTTCGTTCTTGATAAAGGCGTTCGCAACCACTGCGATAAAGAATAAAATCAATGTGATAAAAGCGAATAAGTAAGAGTACGCTGCAAGAGCGATAAAACCACGTTCAAGAATCTTGTTAATCATTTTCTCTGCCTCCATGTGTGAAAACATTTGTCATTCGGCTGCAATCGCTTCCAGTTTATCTGATAACCTTTCAAGATCATGGAAAGCAAAATGCATATCTGTGTTGAATTGTGCATGAAACTGAGACATACTCAACTCTGTCCGTAGGGAAGGGCGTTCTTTCAGTCCGAAGGCTGTCACCAAAATCAAAACTGCCAGTATCGTAGCAATCCTTGCTGTTTTAGCTGTCTTTCTTGTCCAGCGAATCAGATACCTTAGCAATGGATTAATCGGCTGATATCTTTGCTTGTTGTCTTTTACGATATATCTTTCTGTGTCAAAATCTCCTACAGAGCATTTTTCACGGAACTTATCATCATAACAGCTCTCACAAACAAACAACATGCTGTCAACATTGCCATTCTGGTACTGAATGTAATAACCATTCTGTGTAAAACACCCACATCCCGGTTGTTTGCATTCCTTCATTGTGCTAAGTACTACCTTCTTGGCAATGTATCTGCTCATGTAAGAATCACTCCAATCTCATCAATCTGACTGTGCTTGTCCTTAACTGCAATCTGGATTTCGCTGTTGCCACCGACGATCATGTAAATGATGTCCATCAGCATGTCATCCAATGTTTTGTTATCCAAGAGATTAAAATCCGGAGAACCACTTGGGCTTGTTCTGTAAAGGCCTACAATAGCAATTCCTTCTGCCTTGGAAATCTTTCTCAGATTCATGACATCATCCTTAGTGAAGAAATTTGTTGTTCCTTTGCCCGCCTGAACGCTGTCGATCAATTTTTCCACTACAATCTTATAACCCGCGTCGTTGTTCTCCCTCTTTCCCATAAGGTATCCTGCATGAAACCCCGGCTTTTTGCCTTCTGGAGCAATCTGTTCAATAGCATTCGTACTTACCTCAACTACCTTTGCTGCAAGCGGGTAATCTCTGCTGCCGGTTATTTCATAGCACTCCTCACAAACAAATCTGGCCATACTGCTATCACGGAGAATATAACCGTTCTGTGAAAAACAGTGGCAGGAAGTACATTCCTGATGCTCCGGCAAACGTGTAATCATCGCGATTTTTCTACTCATCTCTTATTCCTTCCTTTCAGTAAACTCCTATCTGCTGTTTACAAAATGATTATATGAAAATACGATTTCCCCCTCCTTCGTATATCGGGAAAAAAAGTTTTACTATTTCATCGTTTCTGTTTTTTATTCGTTTCCAATCCCATCTGTATTTGCTTCTGCGTCAGACAAAGCTTCTGCGTCTGTATCCTGTGTACTAATAGCATCCTGCTCTGCATTTAAAAAGGATTCATCGAAATCACTTACGTTCTCCATCTGCTCTTCTCCTTTCTCCATCTGCACGGTTTCCTGTTGACTAACAGATTCCTTCGGCTCTATGTTTTCCTCCGTTTGATTAACTACTGCCGGAAATTTTGCATCTCGATTAATTACTGCACCATTTTGATAACCACCATCTGTCACAACCTGAATTGCACCCCCATTCCGAGGTTGCTGCTCCGGATCCATCATGGAAAACTTGCTCTGTGGGGCAATCTCTCCAATTATCAGATTCTGGTCTCTTCCCAGCTCAACAGTTGTCTCAAACTCAGCAGAATTTGTATGCGGCAATGCTCCGTTGTTGATCCTGTCGGCTGGAGTGTTTCCTAATGATCCTTTTGATACAAACATCCCAGAACTTCTCTCTGTGCCATGTGTTGTAACAAAACGTTCGCCTGCATGAGCATGACGGACTTCCATTCTGTTATTGGATGAAAAAGAATTCTTAAGATCACTACGAGCTTCCTGACTAATCCCTCTAGAATCCATCAGTTTATTAAAACCTGCATTATTCAGCTTTGCACTCTGATCAGTCAGCCCCGACTGTTGATAACGACTGGCTGCCGTATTATTATGAAATTGTTCAACATTTTGGCGAATATACTTCTCTCTTTCCATATTTCCATATGTTTCCTTTACTTAACCGTTATATTTATGAAACATACTGTTGTTGATTCCTTAGCAAAGCAGAGAGATATTTCAGGTATTAACAACAATAACAACTGATAGATAGAACAAAGATTGTTTTTTCCCCTTGTTCTTCAATCTTTTTCATCTCTTCCATTATTCCAAGTTGATTTCGCAACGGAAATCTCCAATTAGCTTTGATAATGTTTTCTTCCAAATCAATCAACGCAAATAATGAATTGAATTCGGGAAGTTTTCTTCAAGAAACTGGTCTATTGCCTTCCGATTGGCGAAAAATTTCTCAGATTCAATTGGATTCTCATCGATGAACTTGCGGACGATTTCTATGGGACTATCTGTGATATCGATATAGCCAGTAACGCTTATACATGTTACACTTTCAAATACTACTTCTTTCAAGTTAGTATGTTTTGAAGACTCGCTTATCATGATATTTCGCATAATCTCCGCAAATTCATTATGCCTATTACACATTTGTTTTCTTGCCCTCATAAAATAGTTAATCAATTTTAAGCAACACAAGTTTGTCCTACCCAAAAGACAAAGGTAGGGATTTGATCCTCAGCTACTATATTTTCCATCGCTTCTTTGATTTCTAATTGATTTAATAAAGCTGATTTCCAATTTGCTTTGATGGTATCTCCCTCTATCGTAAGCAATTCAAAACACGAGTACGCCATTTCAGATTCCGAGAAATCTGATTTCATAAAACGTGCAAAAGCATAAGCAGATGCAAAAAATTGTACTGCTATTTTGGATTCTTCCTCACAGAATTTCCTCACTATTTCTAACGGGCTATCTGTCATATCAATTTCACATACAACAGTTATTCCAGGAAGATTCTCGAATACTACTCTTGTTCCCACACCACTATTAAAAAAGGTCGTGAGTTTGTCGCACCAACTTTGCCTTACATATTTCTTCAGTTCCTCATGATGTGAAATGATAGGATTACACTTTAATACGCTGATTACTCTATTTTGCTGCTCTTGAGAGTTTTTAAGAGCCTCCTTATATAATCCCATAATTGCAGACGAACAAAGACCGATCATAATAGAATCCTCAGTAACATTCTGCAAGGAAAGCGTTTCAATTATATTAGTCAAAAAATCCTCGGGAGTATCTCTCCTTATGTTGTCCCAGCTGGGATGACCGTCAATATACACATGAGGATGTGCAAGCTGATCACCTATGTTTTCCTGATAATATCGGCACTGAGACTGATAAATTGGTGTAAAATGCACATTTCCTCTTTTTTTGTAAAAAGTGTTTCTCGGGAACTGAACGTATACTTGACCAATTTCGTCAGAACCTCTCAATGGGTATCCACTGAACTCCATAATGATTGAACTTCCATCAACAGAGTAATATGTATTAGAAGTCAAATTTTTCCCCAGACAGTCAGTTATGATGTCAGCGGCAATCTCAGCAAAATTCAAGTTATAATCTTTCATCTCTTTATCCCCTTATCTTATTTAATATGATTTATCCTTTTTTCTTTGAAGTACAATTCCTAATATGCCTTTAACTTTTATTACAAATTAGGGATCTCCTTTCCGTCCTCTCCCCATGCATTATTCCCATGCATTATTCATCTCTTCTTTCTATTACTCCTCCTTATCCGTAAAACACAGTTTCACGAGATAATCATGTTCATCTCCCTCAACCAGATAGATATGCTCTTTCGGGAGCTGCCAAAGAACAGGATCCACACCGCAACCTTCCGGTACTTCGATCTTGGCATAAGCATCGGTACTTCTGTAGGCTACAGGAATATTCAAACTCCACTCCAGGTCAAGTCTGTATGAAGGAATATCTTCCTTGAAAACCGCATTCATCTTCTCCCAGAGTTCATGCTTCGGATGTGTTCTGTCAAACTCAATGCGATGGATCACTTCATCATCTGCTAAAGCGTCAAACAGTTCGCTCTTGATCTCTGACGGAAGCTTTCCGTACTTAAAGGTTCTGAGTGCTACCTTATCACGAACAAATCCGTTTCCAACCGAATTCAGGATGTACTTCCATGCAGTTTTTGCGTCTTCGGTCTTTCCAAGCAGGTATTTCAAAGCCAGATCCATGGTCATGCCTGCAATCTGTGCAGAAAATCCCATGACCTGAGCCTGTGTTTCATCGGGAATATCACTACAGCTTCTGCGTTCTTCCAGAGTCTGACGGTAACCATTTCCCCAAACATACTCCAGATCTACAACTGAGTCAGCCGGAAAGCTTACCACATTTCCGGTGAACTGATCTCCGATCGTTCCGGTTCCGCAGGTAATATGAGGAATATGATACAGCTTGCATCCACGGTCGATATACTGGCGAACCGCCGCACTGTCAACCGGTGAAAGTACAAGATCAAACTGCTCGAAGAATCCCCATCCCAGATCACAAATGTTAGCATTGATGCCTGTCACATTAATTGAGAAACAGCTCCTCTCAGCTGCAGCTCGGGCAAGTTCCAGTGCCTTAGGGCGTCTCAGTGAAGACTCATTCACCATGCTGGATCTAGGCAGGTTCCAATACTCGTAAGCATCCATATCTACAATGGTAATGTCGCTGACTCCACTGTTCATGGCGTACTCAACAAGAAGATTGCCAATCGTACCGGCACCAACAATCAGAACCTTCTTTCCCTCCAGTTCATGAATCGAATGAAGAAATCTTTTATCAAGCTCCGCCTTCTGGACCTCGGTATAGTTACGGGTCGTATGAAATGAGGACTTTTTTACATTCTTGCCGCCGACAAAGTACTCTTCATCCTTCTGTGTTACACATTTTGCAAACATATACTCACAGGGGGCAGTATCTGCAATGGAGAGGTTACACTTATGAAATGTGAAGTCCAGATCCTTAAAGATTGCTTTCCAGGTACCGTAACGAGGGGATATCACCATGAAAAAACTGTTATCTCTGGACTGATGCATCATCTCAAGATCAACTCCAGACCAAAATGCCTGATACTGAGCATGAGAATGAATGTTACCAATGATATGCATCTCCGGACAGTTCTTCTTGACATGCTTTACAGCATTCATGAGATATTCGGTTGTAAACTCAAATGTACTGGTTGTGCCGATACGCTCCTCTTCATACAGGTCACAGACATGCACCGTATATTTGCCGGTAACAGCATCCTGAGAAACATTTCCTAGAAGAATACCTCCACATTCGTGCATCGGATCACGATAAATCATGCCGTTGATCTTTGTAATAGCTACCTTATCAATAATTACGTCAGCGTTCTGATCTGACATAGCGTTCTGAATCATATCTTTCTTCATCCATCTTCCTCCTTAGGCAGCGTTCATGAGCATTGTGATTTTGTTACACCAGCGCTTGTTCACATATCTTTCAAGCTTTCTGCGATCAGAAATAAACGGCTTGCACTTTAAAGTTCCAAGCACTCTCTTCTGCTGTGCCTGGGCATTCTCGAGTGCTTCCATCTTCACTCCCATAATTCCGGATGCGCAAAGACCTACAGTAACAGAGTCCTTAGTGACATTCTGAAGAGACAGGGTTTCGATGATATTGGCAATGAAGTCTACAGGTCGTTCTCTCTTACTGTTGTCCCAGCAAGGATGACCATCGTTGTACACATGTGGATGAGCAAACTGATTACCCATGCTCTCCTGGTAATATCTGCACTGCGCCTGCTGGATCGAAGTATAATGCACATTGCCATTTCTCACATAGAACGTTGATCTCGGGAACTGCACATATACCTTACCGGTACGAGTGGAATTTCGCAGTGGATATCCGTTGAACTCCATAATGATAGAATTACCATCAGCACTGTAATATGTATTAGAAGTAAGACCAGAGCCAAGGCAATCGGTTACGATACTTGCTGCGATCTTAGTAAGGTCCATAGTATAATCTTTCATCATATTCTCATCATCCTCCTTCTTACGCTACGATACTGGATACGCTGACTACAAACGTAGGTACTTGGCCTTCGCTCTCGATGTGTGCCATCTCCTCCTTGATAGCCGGCTGGTTACAGAGAGCTGTTTTCCAATCTGCTTTGATCGAGTCTCCTTCGATACTGAGTAGTTCAAATGCAGACTTTGCTTCATCAATATGTCCATTCATAAGCTGGTCGATTGCCTTCTGGTTGGAGAAAATCTGCGTTGCGGCAGTTGCATCCTCCTCGTAGAACTTACGGATGGTACCCATAGGGCTGTCTGCTGTATCGATGTCACGATTAATGGTTACGCCTGTTACGGTCTCAAGTGTTGCCTTCATTGAGTTTCCTCCTCTTTCTATCTGTTATTTCGGTTGATTGATCACATTTATTGTTATATCAGCTTCCGACAGTACCCTCCTTACGCCATCGGAAGAATCAGTTGTCATCTTTGTTCCTGACTATCGGTTACTTGGCTGCCACAATACTGGACACGCTGACCACGAACGTAGGTACCTGGCCTTCGCTCTCGATGTGTGCCATCTCCTCCTTGATAGCCGGCTGGTTACAGAGAGCTGTTTTCCAATCTGCTTTGATCGAGTCTCCTTCAATGCTGAGCAGCTCAAATGCGGATTTCGCTTCATCGATATGTCCATCCATAAGCTGGTCGATTGCCTTCTGGTTGGAGAAGATCTGCGTTGCGGCAGTTGCGTCCTCCTCATAGAACTTACGGATGATGCCCATAGGGCTGTCTGCTGTATCGATGTCACGGTTAATAGTTACGCCTGTTACGGTCTCAAGTGTTGCTTTCATTCTGAGTTTCCTCCTCTTTCTATCTGTTAATTCGGTTGATTGATTACATACATTGTTATATCAAAAGCCTTGACCAGCTTCCGTTTGCTATCGGAAATAATAGTTCTCAAAAAACGCATCTTTACATTTCTTTCTACAAGTCATTTCACACCACCTTATCTCCCTTATCTCCAGGGTAATATTTCATGCCTGATTGCTTCATGCCACTACTGTCATAGGCTTCAATACTGTTCATGGTTCCGGACACTTTACCAGAATTGCCACAGTAAGCACAGGTAAATGTACCTTTTCCGTCATAGCAGGTAATGCGTTTGCATTTGCCACATCGAACAATATCCTTATTTCCGCAGACCGGACAGTGATATGTTCGCCCGACATGAATACCATTCGTCAGATTGATCTTTTTATATCCAGCTTTGGCACCTCCTCCGATGCCATTCGAAACATCGTCGCTGTAGCTTCGTTCTCCGCGGAGCATGGTCAGTTTTCCTTTCTCATGCCCCAGAAGGATATCGAATGATTCTTTGGTTATGCTGCATCTTGCCGGAATTCGTTCCTCCGCCAGAGGTTCCTTGGCTTTTTTGAAGATTTCCATCAATGTTCCCATTTGTTTCACACTCCTTTGCTTTTCATGAGTCAATCATACTAAAATCTCAGATTGCACTCAGTTTGGTATCGGAAAGAATAGTTATCGTTTTCCCAATCAACGATTTTTTGATTGCTGATCAGTTTTTTATCGTGAGCCCGCATTTTCCTCTGATTCCTCTCATCTGCTCTCTTCTTCTGTTTGAACTAGATTTATGTATTTCTGATATTCTTTGCTGTTGAATGTATCAAAACGACTATAGATACCTGGCTTTCTACCAGTTTGCATAACAAAGATTTTCCCCATGTCTTGATATAATACGTCGTCATAAGGAATATTCATCTGTTTAGAAACCATTTCGCAGCTTTTCATATCAAAGCCTCCCGGAAAATAGACCTGCACCGGGAAATTCTGTCTAATAATTGCTGCTTTATCAGAACCATAAATAGCTTCTAATTGACTCTGACTCTGCAGCAAAGCCATAACCGAAATGTACGAGGATCTCATAATTGCAATATCTTTCTCAAAATCTATTATTTTGCTTGAACAGCTAAAATCATCGAAATAAAGTCTAACTGGTCTTGGAAGATGATTGTCGGGGCACTGTTCTGCATATTTCATTAACTTCTTAATACATGTCTTAAAAAACAAATTCATATAATATTCTTGCCAAGGCTCTGTAGCACTTGAAATAACGATAATTGCATATTTTTCCGATCCTACTTTCTTAAAATCTATAGGTTCTGCATTTCTCATCATGTGTCTGATTGATTCAGGAAACATTGTTTCTATCGCACTGGAAAGTGTATCTCTAACACATGAAGCTGTTTTGTTCGGAAGATTATGCCATGCATTAAACTTTCTCACAGCCATCGCTTCCGGGTCTTTTCGTTCGATTCGCTTAAATTCACGATCTGCGTCCGTTGAAATGCCCCTACTATCTTCTTGAACCTCAGTAAGATCAAATAGTTTCAGAAAATCAAGAGTACACGGATCATCATAAAGCATCATTGTTCCCGCAATTATTCCTTCACAGAGTTTAATGCTATCTTTATTCCAAAAATCATCGTTTGTTTTTTCTAATACAGACAACACTATTGCGGATGCTGTGGAAGTAATATCCTGAAAACTCTCTATATATAGAATCGGATCAAAAGATACTGTACTCTTTTCCGGCGAAGAGATATCCAGAACTCCAACCGAATACCCTTTCTTCTTTAAAAACCTCTCCATTTTGTATGCTTCTGCCGGTTTTGCATATGAAACTATAGGATTTGATAAGTTCGATTTTGCAACGGTTGGAAAGAAAATACTCGTTGATTTCCCACAACCGCTACAACCGTCAACCAGTACATTATCATTTGGCCTTTTTGTTCCAATATCATCTCCGGGTAAAACATAATTATTTGCAATAACAATAGGATCTGTTCTCATCGCTTCTTCCTCCTAAATGTATTCAACGATTTCGTCACACAACCCAAACTCAACACTTTCCTCTGCGTTCATGTAATGATCAAACGAGATGGCTGCCTCTACCTCTGCCAGACTCTTGCCTGTATCTTCAGCAAGTAATTCAACAGAACGCCTTTTTGTTTCCATAATCGTCTCTGCCGTTTTTTGTATTGTAGTTGCTGACCCAGAAACCCCACCTGAAATAAGTGGTTCATGTATCATAGTTTTGCTACTTTTGAGTATTTTTCTATGCCCTTTAGGACCTGCCGCTAGTAAAATTGCTGCCATTGATGCCGCCATCTGAACACAATAAATAGTGACTTCTATTTTTTTCTTTTCCAGACCTTTGATAATGTCTCGTATGGCTAAGCCTGCATCAATTACACCACCTGGTGAATTGATATAGATATGAATAGCACGATCAGGGAATTTTTGTTCGAGATACATTATCTGTTGCATAAATGCATTCGCACTTTCATCGGTTATGGCATCTGTAATGTAAACTTTTCCCTCTTCAAGCAGAAATGTTTCTAAAGGAACAAGTTGTGTTGTATTGGCGGTTTTATACATTCCCTGTATTGTGCGCATTACGCAGCACCTCCTTCCTTCTTGCCATCAAATGGATTAACGCGGATTTCATCAGAGGAACCTGCATCGTCCGATCCCTCAGTAGACTCCTCCTCACCGTCTTCAGTAATGCCAAGTCTTGCGGCGAGACGCTCGATCATATCAGCAATATCAGTGCCCTCCATATCTTCTCCCACTACTTCAGAGAGCATAGAACGGCGCTCATCATCCGGAGACTTCTCACACTTGGCAATTGCCTCCTTAGCCGTACAACCAGAGAAGATGATGTCTACAATGCCCGGAGCATAACACTTGAACATCGCTGCTGTGCAATGGATGCTGTTCTTGATCACATCTTTAGAAGGCATCAAATCTTCACAATCGATAAAGCTTCTGAAACGGATCTCTCCATCACGGAAATCAAGCTCGAAGCATCCGTTCTTGAGACCATAGTTTGCACGGCAAAGAAATTCAGCCATCTGTGCCATCATGTTGGCATCCGTATGATCTACACCAATCGGACACATACCATAGACAACGATCTCATCCTCATGAACGTCTACAATGTAGTTGATCTTCTGAATTTTGCTCTTAACTCTGAGACCGAAGTCGAATACACCGGTGTTTTCATCAAAAGAGAAGTGCCAGTCATCGTCTGCGAGAAACTGCTTAACAATGTTTACAAGTTCCTTAGAATATTCATATTTACGCATAGATTTTTCTCCTTTCATTCCTTACAACAATTATCACAACTATTTTCTGTCGCGTTGGTACTCCAATCCCCGTAAGTTTTCAGCCACTTTCCGGTCGCTGTGGCATGAACTCTACGCCTCAACCACCAGGCGGTACGTTCATCTC
>ERZ1034976.878-NODE-878-length-26064-cov-37.526279_pt1 | contig 26064 bp, 23 predicted proteins | sample MGYA00520623_ERZ1034976 | MGnify/ENA primary metagenome ERZ1034976 (study PRJEB33766, sample SAMN09781774) | gut metagenome | biome: gut microbiome | host: Homo sapiens | place: Madagascar | study: EMG produced TPA metagenomics assembly of the PRJNA485056 data... | reverse complement strand
ATGGATGAGTTCGATAACGATGAGGACAACTTCGATTCGGACGACCTTGATTCTGATGACTTTAGTTCAGACGACTTTGGTTCGGATGATTTTGGCAGTGACAACTTCTGACAGTAAGTGCCACAGATAAAATGCAACACACGACAGAAAGGACTTTACCATGAAAAAGACTATTTGGAAAAGAATTCTTTGCGCAGTGCTCGTTACGTTGACCGCCTGCGTCCTGTGCACCGGCGCATTCGCTGCCAAGTATACCTGTATCAAGAGTGGCTGCACCAGAGAGGCGGCTAAAGGCTCCGCCTATTGCTGGGTACATAAACCCACTAAGAGCAATTCCAGCGTCTCCGGCAGCGGCTCCAGACCGTCCGGCAGCTCCAGCACAAAGCATAAATACACCTGCATCGAGGACGGCTGCACGAGAGAAGCGGATAAGGACTCAGCTTACTGCTGGGTACATCGCCCTTCCAAATCTTCCACCAAGAGCAGCACTTCTTACAGCTCCAAATCTTCGTACAGCAGTTCGCACACAAACAGTAAAAAATCCTACAAGACGTATGATTCCTATGACGATGGCTACGATGCCATCTACGATGATGACGACTACGATGAGGATCGCTACGACAGCGACCCGGACTACGCAGCAGGCGTAGATGACGCTATGGACGAGTTGGATTGGTAACACAACAGTTTATGCAAATGGCAGGAGGTTCCCTATGAAAGCATTTATCACGATCACTGGATTGAAGTTCCATTTTGGCAGCAAGCCTTTTGAGGTCGGGCAAAAGGTCAAGCTGGTCAAAGAGCCTGACAATGAATATGACAGCGAAGCAATCAAGGCAGAGTTGCCGGGGCTTGGTTGCGCAGGTTATGTGGCGAACAGCCCGCACACGGTGCTGGGCGACTGCATCAGCGCCGGCAGACTGTACGACAAAATCGGAGACAGCGCTACGGCCAAGGTCGTCTATGTGCTGGACAATGCAGTGGTCTGCAAGGTGAAGATTGCAGAGGAAGAAAAGATGTGCGGTCAATGCCTATGATGACGACCCCAAAAGCAGGTTGCTATCAAGAGCCCCCGCAAGCAATCTTGCTTACCCTGCCTGATATGCGCCCAGGGCAATGGGCTAGACCTGGATAATCTGTTCATAAGATAATGATTCCCCAGCCGCGGGCAACGGCGGCAGGAAAATTTTTATGCCCGAACGATGGAAATACCGCGCTCCGATAAAATCACAAAACAAAAAGTGCCCACCCCACATGCGGCGGATGACATGCCGTTGTGGGATGGGCACTTTTTGATTGTTGGCAAATGTTCTGAGGGAAAGGTGAGAAATGTGAAAAAATATTTTATTCATGCACCCGCTTGGAATGGCGGGCCTTTTCAAGATCTTCCTGGCGGAGCTATTCTTAGCTGCAGCCGCAGGCACCGCAAATATAGCGGTCTGCCGGAATGTAGATGAAAATTGTTGGGTCATACGGGATGTTGTTGCCTGCATCGTAAGCATCGGCATGGCCGTCGATCACAAAAATGTCTTTGCTGCCGCATTTGGGGCAAATGTGGGTATTTTCATGGGGGAGGTTCATTCCTTTTTACGGTATATTGTGACAGATAGCTGTGCGGCCGCTGACCAAATATTGGAAAAAGCAGGGAAATGCCTTAAATCATCACATCGCCCACCAGCATAGAGCCGGAAGGTTCGATGGCGTAAACGGTGTACTTGCGCGGTTCTGCGCGGGTACCCGGCGGCGGGGGAACGGCCAGCCGGATGCAGCCCTGTTCCGGGGTGACATAGTGGAACTGGCGGTGCGCAGTGGTGGCATGGGGGTGCTCATCCAATGTGGACCACGCCAGAATGCCGCCATGTACCGGTGCTGCCTGGGAGGCAGTCTCCTGCGGAACGGGGATTTCGGCCGGGGAATCTGGAGTATCCGGTGCATCGGTGGGGGCGGCATCTTCTGCCGGAGCTTCTTCCGGCGCGGCGGGTGCAGCTGGGGCAGGCAGTGCAGCGCAGAAATCATCCGGCAGAACGTGCTGGGTGCTGCCGATGTACATGGCAAACAGATCCGGTGCAACCTTGGGCACCCGGCGCAGCCAGGCGGAGGTGCGGGCTGGGCAGCCGGGCAGGGCACCGTCCGGGTCACGCTTGCGCATGCACAGGGCGGTGTTGTTCCAGGCAACCAAAAAGTCATCCAGCAAAAGCTCGGTTTCGGTGTCAAAATCTTCCGCTGCGGCATAAGGGTCCACCAACAGGGCGGCAGGCTGTGCCCCCTGGCGGAAGCCCCTTAGTGCCGCATAGCGCAGCGGCGGCATTCCGGCGGCCTGCTGTGCGGGGGTGGATTCCAGCCCCACAATCACGCCGTACCCGGCGCGCACCTCACTGCGCAGCAAGGCAAGGTCGCCCCAGCAGGCCCAGCAGGGGAACCCCCAGCACCCGGCGGCTGCTGCGGCAAAGCTCAGGTTACGCTCAGCGTCAGTACTGCGGCAGTCCCGCATGGCAAGGGCAAATTCTTCGGGCAGGATATCTGCGCCCCAGCGGTTGGTCAGGCTGGCCAGGCAGATGGCAAGGTCCATAACGGGCTGCAGCGCCGGGGCGCGCCGCGCAACGGCATAGGGCATCAGGTGCAGGCGTGCGTTGATGGGCCGCCCGCCCGCGGGGATCACATCTACCGCTCGCACGCTGACCCCCACCAGGCTGACGGAAGGGGTGGTGTGTTCGTCTTTGGTATACAGGTAGATGCGCAGCTGGGCCTGGGTGGCGGTTTTGCTGTCCAGCACAAGGCTGTCCGGCAGCAGGTTTACAGCACCTTTGGTCACGGGGGCTGCGCCTTCGCGCTCCAGATAGGGGCTCCAGCGGCCAAAGCTGGACCAGCTGGTCCAGTTGCCGTCCACCATCACACGGGCCTGGGCTTCCACGGCAGTTCCCGGCGGGGTGCCGGCGTTCCAGCTCACGCGCAGGGCATCAAAGGTGGGCAGCGGTACGGCGGGGCTGGTGTAGCACCCATAGGGCACATGCCCGCCGGAGACAAGGTCCAACACAATGCGCCCGTGGGCAACGGTAACGTTATCCAGCTCGCCCCGCATAAACGCTTCGGTTTCATGCAGGATAAAAGTGTTCTTACTTTCCATAGGTTTGCCGCCTTATCTGGTTGGTATCAAACGGAAGTGTGCCCGTGCTGCTCCATCAGGTCGTTGATCTCATCCTCGCGCCGGGCGGTGATGGTCTTTTCCAGGTGGAACGCTTTATCCAGTGCCGGATAGATGATCTGCAAAGCGAGGGTGCAGGGCAGCCAGAAACCCAGAATCAACACCACCGGGATGGTGTAGGGCATCCAGGCAAGCATCACGCCCCAATAGATGCAGAGTATTGCCCCGGCTGCCAGGGTGCGCGGCAAAAAGCCGATCATGAACAGCGCGGCGTTTTTCAGCCGCTCCGCCTGGGACACGCTGACCAGAACCACCTGCGCAAACAGATACAGGCAGAACACCAGCAAAAAGAAGATGCCAAGCACCATGCAGATCCATACCGAGATAGGCACGTTTTCCAGATCAGGCAGGGCGTACAGCAAAAAGGCCCACAGCCCAAGGCAAAACCCCGCCCCGGCACCGGGCAGCAGACTTTCGCGCCAGTTCTGCTTCCAGGCCATGCGGTAGGTGTGCCACCAGTAGCCGGGTTCATCGCGCAGAGCGCGCAGGATGGTATCCAGCATGCCGCAAAAAACAGGTGCGGCAATCAGCCCGCCTACAGCGCCGGACAGCAGGCACAGCGGCAGGCTGGCGGCCATAGTGCTGAACAAAACAGCGGCATAGCCGGGGGCGAAGCCCAGCACGCACAAAATACTGGCTTTATAAAACGGCCACAAATCGCGCCCCAGCAGCTCAAAAAAGCGGGCCGCGCCAACTTTGCGTCCGCGGGTTTCGGTCGCCTCCACAGCATCGGGCTGCACGGGGGTATTTTTGTCTTCCATTGCCATATTCAAAAATGACCTTTCTGTGTCTTTAATTGGGGGTAAGCGGACTGGGCGGCAGTGCGCTGCCGCAGCTTTTGCAGCCCTGCTTACAATATTACAAGTTTATCATAGCGTTTTTTAGCGGGTTATGCAAGGCAGCGGGCACGGGATGGTCAAAATAATTTTACAATTCCAACATGAATTTATGGTATAATACCACTTACGTTAAAAAGATTAGGAGAGTTTTTAAGATGGCATGGGTCACAAAAGACAGCGTTGAACAGTATAAAACGCCCGAATCGAAAAAAGAATATACCAAACAGGAAAAAGCTGCCAACTGGTGGCATTACCACAAGCTGCACGTTGGCATTGCGGTCATCGCCGTGGTGCTGGTGGTGTGGATGGTGCACGATGTTGTTACCCAGGCGCGGCCGGACTACCGCGTTGGCTATGTGGGCAGCAGCAACTTGCCGACAGATACGGTAACGGCCCTGGAAAACACGCTGGCCGCCTACTGTGATGACCGCAATGGCGACGGCAAGGTGGTAGTGGAGCTGGTGCAGTATAACCTGGATTTTGATTCCGAGAGCGAAAACACCGATGCATACACCCAGATGGCTGGTGTGACCCGGCTTTCGGCGGATTTATCCAGTGAGGACGGGCCTTACATCTTTATCATGCAGGATACCGATTACGCGCAGCAGCTTGCGGAAACCACCGGCGCTTTGCAGTACCTGGACGGCACCATGCCCGACACGGAGAATGTGGATGAAAATGATAATGTGATCGTGGACTGGACCAAAATGGTTTACCGTTGGACGGACTGCCCGGCTCTGACCGGTCTGGATTTGGGCACCTACACCGGCCTGACGATGGTGGATGACCTCCAGGGCGAAAACCAGGACATCATGAAAAACACCTACATAGGCCGCCGCGCGTATTATACCGACAAAACCGCGCTGGAAAGCGAAACCTATGATGCCCTGTGGAACATCTTGACCGCGGGTGCCGTTTCCACCGTGGGGCAGCAGTGATGCGCTACCGCCCGGTAAAAAAGCCGGCCCCCATGCCGGAAAACCCCTACCACCGCATCTTTACCCCCATGCCAAGCTTTGAGGATCTGGTGCGGAAGGCGAGGGAAGAAGAGAAAACGAAGAAAAAATTAGAAATCAGGAATGAGCAATGAGCAATTACGCATGGGCCGAAATGCCCGCTGTGTACAGCTATACCGAATTTCTAATTGCTAATTTGTAGCAGGGCTTCGGCCCTGCTTTTTTGCTTTTTTTGATGGTGCCCTATTGCGATACAGACCGTTTTATAGTATAGTAAAATATGAATAACCATGGAATGTGAGGAACCTGTCTATGGATCAGTTGCAGCAGGCCCGTGCGCAGATTGACGAGATCGACGCAAAGATGGCCGCATTGTTTGAACAGCGTATGCAGGCAGTGGGCCAGGTGGCGCAGTACAAGGCGCGCACCGGCAAACAGGTGTTTGACCCGGCCCGTGAAGCCCTTGTGCTGGAAAAGAATACCGCCCGCGTGCAGAACCCGGAACTTCAGCCCTATTACCGCGAGTTCTTGAAGGAAGCGCTGGCGGTTTCCCGCGCGTACCAGCATGTTCTGATCGGGCAGGATGTCGCCGCGTATCAGGGGGTGGAGGGCGCATGGTCCCACATTGCGCTGCGCCAGCTGTTCCCCTTTGCCAAGGCGCGGGCCTACTCCACCTGGAACGAGGTGGTGGAGGCGGTGGAGCTGGGCGATGCCTACTGCGGCGTTCTGCCGTTTGAAAATTCCAACGCGGGCGATGTTTCCGCTGTGCTGGACCTGCTGTATGCCCACCCCGGCCTGAAAGTAGCCCGCATGTGCGACCTGCCCATCCGGCAGGACCTGCTGGCGCTGCCGGGCGCGCAGCTGAGCGAGATCAAAACGGTCATCAGCCACCAGCAGGCGCTGGCGCAGAGTGGGCCATTCTTGAAACTGCACCACTTTGCCACCAAAGCCTGGGGCAACACAGCGGACGCCGCCCGCCATGTGGCGGAACAGGGGGATAAGACCCTGGCGGCCATTGCTTCCGCTGAGACAGCCAAGCTGTACGGGCTGCAGATCTTGGCCGAGGGTGTGAACGAGGACGGCGACAACACCACCCGCTTTATCGTGATTGAAAAAGAGGGTGCCCAGCGGCAGCCGATCGCCGCCGCACCGGGGCAGCGGCTTTCGATGCTGTTTACGGTGGACCACAAGCCGGGGCGGCTGGCGCGGGTGATCCAGATCATCGGCGAGCGCGGCTTTAACATGGAAACCATCAAAAGCCGTCCGCTGCCCCATGTTCAGTTTGAATATTATTTTTATGTTCAGCTTGTCTGCCCGGCCAATGCCGCAACGGACGATTGCGCCAAGCTGGTGCATGAGCTGGAAAACGTGTGCCGCACGGTGCGGATACTGGGTGTATTTGACCTGTAAATGACGGAAAAACACGGGAGGAATTGTTATGAAATTGACCATGCAGCTTGGCAGCCGCAGCTATGATATCATCCTGAAAAGCGGGTGCCTGGCCAACCTGTACCAGTTTGCCAATGTTGCCAACCGCAAGGTGTTTATCCTGACGGATTCCGGCGTACCGGAGCAGTATGCCCAGACCGTGCTGGCCCAGTGCCCCAATGGAACGGTGTACACTGTGCCCCAGGGCGAAGCCAGCAAAAGCCTGAAAGTGTATGGCCAGGTGCTGCAGGCCATGCTGGAGTTCAACATGACCCGCAAGGACCTGCTGGTGGCCGTCGGCGGCGGCGTTGTGGGGGATTTGGGCGGGTTCTGCGCGGCATCTTATATGCGCGGCATTGATTTTGTCAACTGCCCCACCACCACCCTTTCCCAGATCGATTCCTCCATTGGCGGCAAAACCGCCATTGACCTGGGCGAAACCAAAAACATTGTTGGCGCTTTCTGGCAGCCCAAGGTGGTGCTGGTGGATTTTGATGCCCTGGCAACGCTGCCCCGCCGCCACTTTGTCAACGGCCTGGCGGAGGCCATCAAGGCGGGTCTGATTGCTGACCCGGAGCTGTTTGCCCTGTTTGAGTGTGAACACCCCGAAGAAAACATTGAGCGCATCATCTACCGTTCCCTGCGCGTGAAGAAGAACGTGGTGGAAAACGATGAGCACGAGCAGGGCCAGCGCGCCTGCCTGAACTTTGGCCATACCATCGGCCATGGCATTGAGGCTGTCAAGGGGGTGCGCGGCCGCCGCACCAACGGCCTGTTCCATGGCGAGTGCGTGGCGCTTGGCATGCTGCCTATGATCGAGGATAAATCCCTTGTGCGCCGCACCCGCGCCATCTACCGCACTTTGGGCCTGCCCACCCGCACGGGTGTGGACAAAAATAAGGTGCTGAGCTATATGCAGCACGACAAAAAGAGCGCGGGCAGCACCATTACCGTCATCAAGGTGCCCGGCCTGGGCTGCTGGCGCGCCGATAAGATTCCCATGACCGAACTGCCCGCCCTGCTTGGCATCAAGGAAAACGAGGACTGAGCCGATGAAAAATACCTTTGGCAATGCATTGGGCCTGACCATTTTTGGCGAAAGCCACGGTGCCGCCGTCGGCGCTGTGCTGGACGGCCTGGCCGCGGGGTTGCCGGTGGATGAAGCGTACATTGCCGAGCGGATGGACCGCCGCCGCGCCCGCGGAGATGGGCTTTCCACCGCCCGCACCGAGCCGGATGTGGTGGAGTTTTTGAGCGGTGTGGTCAACGGCCATACCACCGGCACCCCCATCACCATGATGATCCGCAACACCAACACCCGCAGCGGAGATTATGCAAAAACGGCGGATCTGCTGCGCCCCGGCCACGCGGATTACACGGCATATGCCAAATATGAAGGCTGGCAGGATGCCCGCGGCGGCGGCCACTTTTCCGGCCGCATCACCGCAGCCAGCGTGGCTGCGGGTTCGATCTGTGAGCACATTCTGGCACAGCGCGGTATTAAGGTGTATACCCACATTGCCCGCTGTGCCGGGGTGGAGGATGCTCCGCTTTCCAGCTCTGCCGGTTTGATTATGGCGGAACCACAGCCGGGCCATTTTGCCCTGCTGGACCCCGAAAAAGAAGCCCCCATGCAGGCAGCCATCCGCGCAGCCGGGGCCGAGGGCGACAGCGTGGGCGGTATTCTGGAAACTGTCATCACCGGGGTGCCCGCGGGCATCGGCGAACCGTTCTTTGACAGTGTGGAAAGTGAGATCGCCCACCTGGCGTTTGCCATCCCCGCTGTCAAAGGCATTGAGTTTGGCGCGGGCTTTGCCTTTGCGGACCTGCGCGGCTCCCAGGCAAACGACCCGTTTACCATGCGGGACGGCAAAGTGGTAACGGCCACCAACAAAAACGGCGGCATCAACGGCGGCATTGCCAACGGCATGCCCATTGTGTTCCGCACGGCGGTAAAGCCCACTCCCAGCATTTATAAAGAACAGGATACCGTGGATTATATCGCCAAGGCAGATGCAAAACTGCAGATCAAGGGCCGGCACGACCCCTGCATTGTGCCCCGTGCTGCTGTGGTGCAGAACACCCTGGCAGCATTTGCCGTGCTGGACCTGCTGACCGTGCGTTACGGTACGCTGGGACAAAAGTAATACAGCTGAAGCAAACAGAAAGGAAGCGCAACATGGAATACGGTCTGATCGGAGCCAAACTGGGCCACAGCTATTCCAAAATCATCCATGAGGCCGTGTGCGGCTATTCCTATGAGCTGCATCCGCTGCCCACGGAGGAAGAAGCCCATGCCTTTATGCAGGCAAAGGCGTTCAAAGCCATCAATGTTACCATCCCGTACAAAAAGCTGGTCATCCCATATTGCGATGAGGTGGAACCACGTGCGGCGGCCATCGGCGCAGTGAACACCGTGGTCAACCGGGATGGCAAGCTGTATGGCTATAATACGGATTATACCGGCTTTGCCTACCTGGCCCGCTGCCACGGCGTGAAGTTTGCCGGGGCTGTGGTGCTGGTGCTGGGCACCGGCGGCACCCACAACACCGTCACGGCTGTCTGCCAGGACGCCGGAGCCAAACAGGTGCTGACCGCCAGCCGCACCGGCAAGGACGGTGCCCTGACCTATGAGGAAGCCCAGCAGCACCCGGAAATCAATATCATTATCAACACCACCCCGGCGGGCATGTACCCCAACAACGGCAGCTGCCTGCTGGACCTGCATGCCTTCCCCAAGCTGGAAGCCGTGCTGGACTGCGTTTATAACCCGTTCCGCACCGAACTTTTGCTCCGTGCGGAGGAACTTGGCGTGCCCGCCTACTGTGGGTTCGAGATGCTGGTGGCGCAGGCCGTGTATGCGGCGGAGCACTTTACCGGCCAAAAGCTGCCGGAAGCTGTGATCGCTGACACCCACCGCAAGCTCAAGCGAGATCTTTCCAACGTGGCCATCATCGGAATGCCGGGCTGCGGCAAGTCCACCATCGGGCGTGCCCTGGCCAAAACGCTGGGCAAAACCTATGTGGATCTGGATGAAGTGATCGAGAAAAACGCCGGAATGCCCATCCCAGATATCTTTGCCCGTGAAGGCGAGGCATCGTTCCGCAAGTACGAATCTCAGGCTGTGGCGGAGATCAGCAAGCAGACACGGCAGGTCATCGCCTGCGGCGGCGGGGTGATCAAAACACCGGGCAACGCCCGCGCCCTGCGCCAGAACGGCCCTGTGCTGTGGGTGCAGCGCCCGGTCGAACGGCTGGTAACCGGCGGGCGGCCGCTTTCCACCGGGCTGGACGCCCTGCGCAAGATGGAAGCCGAGCGGATGCCGCTTTACCGCGCAGCGTCCGATGCTGCGGTGGATAACACCGGCCGCCTGGAGAACACAGTAGAAACCGCCGTGCAGGCGTTTGAAACAACATTTGATGCCTGAACGGCACGAAAGAGGGGAACACCGTGGAAGCAACCGTTGCAGCCATTGAACCGGGCCGCCTGGCCGGAACCGCTGCCGTGCCGCCCAGCAAAAGCGCGGCACACCGCGCTGTGGTGTGCGCGGCTCTGGCCGCCGGTACCAGCCACATTGGCAATGTGGAATTTTCGCAGGATATTCTGGCCACGTTGGGGGCTGCCCAGCAGCTGGGGGCCAAGGTGGAGCGGGGCGAGCATGAGCTGACCATTACCGGCCGCGGCAATGCAGACGGTTTTGCCACCATTACCCGCCCGGTGTTCTGCAACGAAAGCGGCAGCACACTGCGGTTTATCCTGCCGCTGTTCAGCCTGACGGCCCAAAAAGTGCGCTTTACCGGCGCAGGCCGCCTGATGCAGCGCCCGCAGGAAATTTATGCCCAGCTGTTTGAGCGCCAGGGGCTGCGTTTTGAACAGAACGAACAGGGCATTACGATTTTTGGCCGCCTGTGCCCCGGTACCTTTACGCTGCCGGGCAATGTGTCCAGCCAGTTCATCAGCGGGCTGCTGTTTGCCACCCCGTTGATGGAAGCCCCCAGCACCATTGAGGTGCGCGCTCCCTTTGAAAGCCGCAGCTATGTGGACCTGACCACAGACGCGATGCAGAAATTTGGCGTTAAAGTTTCAGTCCGCGCCCGCAAGGATGGCTCCGCCACCTACAAAGTGGCAGCGCCGCAGCATTATGCGGCAGCAGACATGGATGTTGAAGGCGATTACAGCCAGGCGGCGTTTTTGGCCGTGCTGGGCAGCACTGTGGGCGGCATTACGATAACGGGTCTGCCCTCCGGTTCCCACCAGGGAGACCGGGTGATCCTGGATATCTTAAAGCAGTGCGGCGCAAAGTTTGAGCGCAGCGGCAGCCATGTGACCTTCCATCGCAGCCTGCTGAAGGCGGTGGAGATCGACCTGGCCGATTGCCCAGACCTTGGCCCGGTGCTCATCGCACTGGGGTGCTTCTGCAGTGGCACCACCATCATCCGCAACGCCGGGCGGCTGCGCATTAAAGAGTGTGACCGCATTGCCGCTATGCAGGAAGAGCTTGCCAAGATGGGCGGCACGGTAAAAGCGGACGGCGATACCCTGACAATTGAGGGCTGCGCCCTGCACAAGCCCACGGCGCCGCTGAACGGCCATAACGACCACCGCATTGTAATGGCAATGGCCGTTGCTGCCCTGGCCGCAGGCCAGCCGGCGGTCATCAAGGGGGCCAACGCGGTCAACAAAAGCTGGCCGGATTTCTTTGAGGTCATCAAGGGCCTGGGGGCCCATGTAACAAATCAGGGGTGAAAGCAAAATGGACGGGATGGATAAAAACAAAACGTTTTTAATCGTGGGCCTGGGCCTGCTGGGCGGCAAATATGCCCAGGTGCTCAGCCAGAAAGGCTACCGCGTGACCGGCATTACCCACAGCCAGAGCACGCTGGATTATGCGCTGGAACACGCCTATATCTGCGAGGGCCGCAACGGAAACTTTGACGACCTGGTGCAGAACGCGGATTACATCATCTTTGGCCTGTACCCCACTGTGCTGCTGGAATGGGTCAAGCAGTACGGCCACCTGGTCCGCCCCGGCACGCTGGTAACCGATGTTTCCGGCGTAAAGCGCGGCGTGGTGGAGCCGGTGCAGCAGATGCTGCCGGAGGGCGTGGAGTTCATTGCCAGCCACCCCATGGCCGGCCGTGAGACCAGCGGCGTGGCCCACAGTGCCGAGGTAAACTTTGCCCCGGCAAACTTTATCATTACCCCCACCGAAAAAAACACCCCGGAAGCCATTGAATGGTGCCGTACCCTGGCCCGCACACTGGGGTTTGCCCGCATTAGCGTGCTCAGCCCGGCAGAGCATGACCACATGATCGGCTATGTCAGCCAGCTGTGCCATGCCATTGCCGTCAGCCTGATGTGCGCCAGCGATAACACCGAGCTTGCCAAGTATACCGGGGACTCTTTCCGCGACCTGACCCGCATTGCGCACATCAACGATAAAATGTGGGCGGAGCTGTTCTTGTGGAACAAGGATAACCTGATTAGTGAGATCGATATGTTTAGTGATGCACTTGCCACCATGCGCCAGAAACTGGTGGATGACGACCGCGAAGGGCTGGAAAAAATGTTCCGCCTTTCCACCGAGCGCCGCAAGGCATTTGATAAAAAATAACCGGGAAGCCGGTCTGTTTTGCCGGAAGGGAGGCGGCCTTTATGCCCCGTAAAGAAGGACAGAAATTAAAGCTGCTTACGTTGTTGGAAATTTTTGTGCGGGAAACCGACGAAAAGCACCCCATCAGTGTGCCGCGCATGGTAGAACTGCTGAAAGAGCGCGGCATTGTGGCAGAGCGCAAAAGCGTGTATGACGATATCCAGACCCTGAACGAAATGCCGGATACCCCCTTTGAGATCGTGCAGCAGCGCGGCCGCGGGGGCGGGTATTATATGGTGGATACCCCGTTTGAACTGGCGGAGCTGAAACTGCTGGTGGACGCTGTGTATGCCAGCAAGTTCATCACCGCGCGCAAAAGCAAGGTGCTGATCGAAAAGCTGGGACGGTTCACCTCCCGCTACCGCCAGGAGGAGCTGGACCGCAAGGTGCTGGTTTCCGGCCGGGTGAAAAGCCAGGAGGAAAAGATCCTTTACAGCGTGGATACCCTGCACAGCGCCATCACCGCGGGCAACCAGGTGCGGTTCAAATACTGTGACTGGGACCTGCAAAAGCAGATGGTGCCCCGCCATGAAGGCCAGCTGTACACCGTCAGCCCCTGGGTGATGGTGTGGGAAAACGGAAACTATTATATGATCGCCTATACCGAAGGCCGTCTGAAGCACTACCGCGTGGATAAAATGCGCAAGGTGGAGCTGCTGCCGGATACCGAACGTGAAGGCGCTGAGGAATACGCCGAATTTGACGTAAACCAGTATATGCAGCAGATGTTTGATATGTTCAACGGCCCGGTGCGCAAAGTGACCATGCGGTGCGAAAACCGCCTGGCCGGGGCGATGATCGACCGGTTTGGCACGGGGGTTACCCTGGTGCGCAACCCGGATGGCGACCACTTTAATGTGGTGGTAAATGTGCAGGTCAGCCCCCGGTTTTACGGCTGGGTGGCCGGCTTTGGCACAGGGATCGAAATTCTGGACCCACCCAGCGTGCGTGCAGAAATGAAGAAAAAGCTGGATGAGCTGGAGGGCCTTTACCGCTGATGCAGACAGCAAAACAAAAGCTCAAACGCGCAGCACCGTGGCTGTTTTTGCTGCTGGTGCTGGCCGGGCTTGCCGCAGTGCGCGGTCTTGCCGCCAATTATGAGATCGGGTACGAGATCATGAACGGCGACTTCCAGAATTATAACCCGGTGCGCCACCTGCTGGCCGGGCAGGTACCTTATCGTGATTTTACCGTCTACCTTGGTGCGGGCGAACTGTACAGCGTGGGCGGTTTGCTGCTGGTGCTGGGCAACAGCTTTGGCCGCAGCATGTTTGCCACAAACTTTTGCACCTGGTTCTATTTTGAGCTGCTGGTGCTGGCGGTCTGCCTGGTGGTCATCGGCACTGCCCGTGCGGCCCGCGCGGCAGCGCTGGCGCTGTGCAGCGTGTTTTTTGCCTATGTGCAGGGGGCAAACCTGCCGTTTGCCGGTCAGGTGAACACCCTGCTGAGCTATGCCGCCGCCAACGGCAACAGCGCCCGCATGATGCGCTCCGCCGCTTTAACACTGGCGGTACTGGTCATCCTGCTGGGACTGCATTTCTGGCAGCAGGATACAAGCAGGCGGCTGTTGGCCCCGGCGGTGCTGGTGCCCTTTGCCGCAGGCTTTTTTGTGCCTTGGAGCAATGATATGGGCGGCGCTGCCTATATTTCCATTGCGCTGGGGTATGGGCTGTATCTCATCCGGCTGTATCGCAGTTCCATCGGTAAAATTGTGGTGCAGACACTGCGCTACATCGTTACCAGTGTGGTGGGGCTTGGCGTTTCGGTGCTGCTCATCAGCTGGGGGCACCCGCTGGCCTGGCTGCGCCAGACCCGCGGAACCAGCGCTTACCAGACTTGGTATTACGGCAATACCCTCAGCGACCGGGTGTGCAGCGTGGCAAACCTGCACTGGCCGGGCGCGGCAGTGTTCTGCCTTGCGGCGGCACTGGCGTTTGCCATCGGTATTTTTGTCTGCCGCAGCAAACGCTCTGCTGTGTTGGCGGCCGGGGGCTTTGCCCTGACACTGGGCATGGTGCTGTGGAACCTGCTGTACGGCATGGTCAGTGCCTCCAACAATGGGCCCACGGGCGGCGCGGCGGCACTGGCTGCCGTACTGGCCCCGGCGTGTATCATCAAAGCGGTGCTGCTGGTTTGCCAAAAGGTAAGCTTTCCGCAGGTTGCAGCGCGCATTGTGCCCGCAGGCTGTGCGGCGCTGGGGGCCGCTGTGCTGGCCGTCGGCATGGCCGGGCAGGTGCAGACCCGCATTGGCGGGCACGAGGGCTATACCTTTGTGCCGGAGCTGGGCGGCTGGATCGGCGACCAGGCCGAAAAGCTGGCAACCGAAAAGGAACTGACGGCGGGCAAGCGGCTGTTTGGCACCTATTCCAGCGCGCTGGAAGCCATGACTGGCCAGCTGCAGCCTACCGGCACGGATTACATCATCCATGCCCTGGGGGATCGCCAACGCCTGGCGTACCTGCAAACCTTTCAGCAGGGGAATTTTGACATTGTCGTGACCCCCAGCCCCAAGGTGGCCCCGCCGGAGCGGTGGAGCCGCAACGCCAACTGGTGGTTCTACCGGGAGCTGTACCGTTACTGGCAGCCGGTGGCAAACACCTTCCAGTCCGGCGGCATGCACCTTTTCTGGGAGCGCACCGGAACCGATAACAATCTGAACGTGGAAACCACGACCGCTGCCACCCTGCAGGGAGATGGCACTGTGCTGGTGACCGTAACGGCGGCGGACGCGGATTTTTGCGGTGTGGCGGATGTAACGCTGCACTATGGGCTGGTCAGCTCTGACAGCATGGACCACCCGTTTGACCGGCAGTTCCTGCATGTGACCTGTGTGACGGAAAACGAACTCTGCGCCGCCGCGGAACGCGACACCAACCAGGGCGATTTCTACCTGCCCACCGACCGCGACAGTTACGAGGTGCCTATCACTATTTCCAACGGTGTGGGGCAAATTCTGCTGACGGCAAAATCCGGCAGCGGCACCGTGTACCCGCAGGTAAACGCAGTTGAAGTGAATGCGACGTATCAGGATTGGGAGTACTTCTTCGAGTAACGCGGAAAAAACTGCAGGTCCGGCAGCGGGAGTGGAAAGTTGTAAAATCTGCTTCAGCACCGCGGCTAGACCGCCGTTGGTTGAAACCGGATGGATTTTATGATATACTAAAATGATTGAAATATGGCGTACAGAGAGGGGGCAGCAGGATTGCTCAGTGAAAATCAGCGTATCAGGGGCTTGATCAGCAGTGTGATTGATATTGTGCTGCTGATTGCCGCATACCTGCTGGCCAATTTCCTGCGCTTTAACTGGCTGCCTTTTTTTGAGGAGGGCGGCGCCGGCCCGGCACTGGATATTGCCCGCAGCCCTATGGTTGCCCTGGGGTGGGCGGGCTACGCCGTGGTGATGGTGCTGCTCTATTGGAGCCGCGGGCTGTATAACCCCTCCCGCCTGCGGGGGCTGTGGCAGCGCAGCACCACCATTGCGTTCGGCAACGCGCTGGGCGTGGTGGGCTTTATGGCGCTGCTTTTCGTTTTCCGCCTGCAAAACTTCTCCCGCGGGGTCATGCTGCTGCTGTACGGGTTCAGCACCGGCTTTTTGATCTTCAAGCGGATGATCAAGCGCTGGTATGACCGTGCCCGCAACCGGAAAGGGGAGGACCTGCGCCATATCTTGCTGGTCGGCGGCGGCGATATGGCTGCCAAGTACCTGCTGGCACTCGAACATAACCCGTATTATGGCTTCCATGTGGATGGCTACCTGGCGCCTTATGCCAACCCGGACCTGGATGTGCGCTACCTGGGCGGATATGACAAAATGGAAGTCACGCTGGATGAACCCGGCATTGACGAGGTGGTGGTGGCCCTGGATGCCGCCGAGATGCACATGCTGACCCGCGCCTTTGCCGCCTGCGATAAGCACGGCACCCGCATTACCATGGTGCCGTTTTATAACGATTACCTGCCCGCCCGCCCCACCATTGATGTGCTGGGCGATTGTAAGCTCATCAACATCCGGCAGACGCCGTTTGATAATATCCTGAACGCCTTTATCAAGCGCGCCATGGATGTGGTGGGCAGCCTGGTGCTGATCGTGCTCACCAGCCCCATCATGCTGGGGGTAGCCATCGGCGTCAAGCTGTCCAGCCCTGGGCCGATCATCTTTAAGCAGGAACGCGTGGGGCTGAACAAACGCCCCTTTATGATGTATAAGTTCCGCTCCATGCGGGTGAACGCCGCCGAGGATTCGGCCTGGAGCACCAACAGCGACCCGCGCAAAACGCGGTTCGGCAGCATTATCCGCAAATTCAGCCTGGATGAACTGCCGCAGTTTTTCAATGTATTAAAAGGGGATATGAGCCTGGTTGGCCCGCGGCCAGAGATCCCGTTCCATGTAGAGCATTTTAAGGAAGAAATTCCCCGTTACCTGGTGCGCCAGCAGGTGCGCCCCGGCCTGACCGGCTGGGCGCAGATCAACGGCCTGCGCGGTGACACTGATATTGCGGAGCGTATCCGTTATGATATCTGGTACATCGAAAACTGGACCATTGCACTGGATATCAAAATTTTGTTCCGCACCGTGTTTGGCGGCAAAATGGTCAACGATGAAAAGATCCAGTAACCAACCAAAGGAGGGCTGAGGATGAAAAACGGCAAGCCGAAGGTAGCCATTGTGCATGACTGGCTGGTGGCATACGCCGGTGCAGACCGCGTGGTGGACTGTATGCACCATGTTTTCCCTGATGCACCCATCTATACCCTCGTCTACGACGAAAACAACATGCCTGCGTGGTTCAAGGATTATGATATCCGCACCACCTATCTCCAAAAGCTGCCTTTTGCCACCAAGCTGTACCGTGCCATGCTGCCGTGGATGCCCCGCGCGTTTGAAGCACTGGATCTTTCGGAATACGATATGGTCATTTCGTCCTGCTCTTCCTGCAGCAAGGGCGTGATCACCCGGCCGGACGCCGTGCATATCTGCTACTGCCATACGCCCACCCGCTATGTCTGGGATTTTTATTATACCTACCGCAACAATGCCAACGCGCTGGTGCGGGCGGTCATGCCCGGCCAGATGCTCAAGCTGCGCCAGTGGGATAAGTGCGCCGCGGACCGGGTGGACTATTTTATCGCCAACTCGCATTATATTGCCAAGCGCATCAAAAAATATTACCGGCGCGACAGTGATGTGATCTACCCCTGCGTGCATATCAACGAAGAACCCTTTGTGCCCAAAGAGGATTTTTACCTTGTGGTGGGCCGCTTTACCTGGTACAAGCGGATTGACCTGGCTGTGGCAGCCTGCACCAAGCTGAACAAGCCGCTGATCGTGATCGGCGGCGGCGGCGAGGGCGACAAGCTGCGCGCCATGGCTGGCCCGACCATCCGCTTTTTGGGCGGCGGCCTGAGCGACGAAGAGGTGCGCGGCTATTATCTGCGCGCTAAGGCGTTCCTGTTCCCCGGCGAGGAGGATTTTGGCATTACCCCTGTGGAAGCCCAGAGCGCAGGCACCCCGGTGCTGGCCTTTGGCCGCGGCGGCGCCTGTGAGACTGTGCTGGACGGCAAAACCGGCCTGCTGTTTGACGAGCAGACACCCGAAAGCCTGGAAGCCTGCATCCAGAAGTTTGAGACCGAAGGCGTGGCTTATCCCCCACAGCAGATCCGGGAACACAGCCGCAGCTTCAGCGAGCAGCGCTTTGAGGACGAGCTGCGGGATTACTGCACCCGCCGCTATGCGGACTGGCAGCGTGAGCTGGAAGCCTGCTCTCACCACGAAACCGCCAAGGAGGCCGAAGAGTGAACCCCATTGTGATCAATGGCACAGTGCTGTGTGACCCCATCACGGGCATTCCGCGCTTTGTGTATGAAGTTGTGACCCGGCTGGACCCCCTGCTGGAAGGTACCGGCCTGGATGTGCGGCTGTGCTACCGGGACGATGGCCGCCCGCTGCACCTGCCCGAACTGAAAAACATCAAAATTGTTCCGCTCAAGGCCATTAAGTATAGTTACAATCTGGTGGTGCTGCCGCGCTACCTGCGCAAACACCACGCCTTTTACGTTGGCCTTGCCAGCGATATGCTCATGACCCGCCGCAGCGTGGTGGTGCTGCATGATATCCGCCCCCTGGTAATGAAAACCGACCGTGCGTTTTTCCGCTTCAAGTTCTGGTTCCACTGCCTTTCCACCAAATGGTTTGCCCAGCGGGTGTTCACCGTCAGTGATAACCAGCGCCACCTGATCAGCGAGCGACTGGGCATCCCACTGGATAAGATCGGTGTGACCTATAACGGCTGGGAGCATCTGCAGAACGTCCAGCCGGACATGACGGTGTTTGACAAGCTGCCCGGCGTGAAGAAAAAAGAATACTATTACGCACTGGGAAGCCTGGCCGGGCACAAAAACTTTAAGTGGGTGCGCGAGGTTGCCGCCCGCAACCCGGATAAAACCTTTGTTGTGGCCGGCGGCAAGGACCTTGCTGCCTTTGGCAGCGCCGAAGCAGATGCTGCCCAAAACACCAGCAATATCTTTTACCCCGGCTATGTGACGGACGGCCAGAACAAAGCGCTGATGCAGAACTGCAAGGGCTTTTTGCACCCCGCTGTGTTTGAAGGGTTCGGCATTCCGCCGCTGGAAGCGCTCAGCCTGGGGGCACCCATCGCCCTGGCCCGTGCCAGCTGCCTGCCGGAGCTGTATGGCGATACCGCCCGCTACTTTGACCCCTATGACTATGATGTGGATCTTGACGCGCTGTTTGCCAAGCCTGCGGCCCCGCCGGACAAAGTGCTGGCCAAGTACAGCTGGGAGAAAACCGCACGGTTCTGGCTGGACGAGATCAAAAAGTGCGCGGAAGCGTAAGAGTGGTTGGGACAGCCCCCGAAAAATAGAAGCACATAACGGTTCGGCAGGGTGGAGCTGCCTCGCCCTTGCAGGATAGGGAAATACCTCTTACGCAGGGGGACATGCGGTGCGCCTACGCTGTGCACAGATGTTACGTGCATCAAGCTGTATAACCCACCCCGTAGGGGCGCACATTGTGCTCCCGCTGCATACCCCAAAATCACGCACCTGAAACACAAAAATCTACCCGCAAAAGGGAAGTGAATATCATTGGATAAAATAGCAGTTCTTATCCCCTGTTATAACGAATCTCAGACAGTACAAAAGGTTGTGATGGATTTCCGCCGCGTTCTGCCGGAAGCTACGATCTATGTGTACGATAACAACTCTACCGATGGCACGGCAGAGCTGGCCCGCACAGCCGGTGCCGTGGTGCGCCACGAATACCAGCAGGGCAAAGGCAACGTCATCCGCCGCATGTTCCGCGAAATTGACGCCGAAGCCTATATCATGGTGGACGGCGACGATACCTACCCGGCGGAAGCGGCCCCGGAAATGGTCAAAGCCGTCACCGAACACCAGGCTGATATGGTGGTGGGGGATCGGCTTTCCTCCACCTATTACACCCAGAACAAACGCCCGTTCCACAATTTTGGCAACGACCTGGTGCGGTTTTTTACCAACAATCTCTTCGGCGGCCAAATCAAGGATATCATGACGGGCTACCGTGCGTTCAGCTACCAGTTTGTCAAAACCTACCCGGTGCTGAGCCGCGGCTTTGAAATCGAGACCGAAATGACCATCCACGCCCTGCACCGCAACATGCAGGTGGAGAATGTGATCATTGACTATCGTGACCGCCCCGCAGGCAGCGAAAGTAAGCTGAATACCTATTCGGACGGCTTCCGCGTGCTGCGCACCATTGCACGGCTGTATAAAAACTACCGCCCGTTCGGCTTTTTCAGCACCCTGGCTGCGGTGCTTGGCATTATCAGCCTGTGCTTTTTGGCCCCTGTTCTGGGCGAATATTTTGCCACCGGCCTTGTGCCGCGCTTCCCTACGCTGATCGTGTGTGCCTGCGTACTGGTGGCGGCGCTTTTGCTGTTTATTTCCGGCGTGATCCTTTCCAGCCAGCTGACAAAGGATGACCGCGATTTTGAATTCCACCTGCAGCAGGTGCAGCAGTGGAAAAACCGTTCCGCTGATCCGTTCAGCCATTCTGCCAAATAACAAGGAGGTTCCCCATGAAACAGTATGATTACCTGATCGTCGGCGCTGGTCTGTTTGGCGCAGTGTTTGCACAGCAGGCTACCAAGGCAGGCAAAAGCTGCCTGGTGATCGATAAGCGCGACCACATTGCCGGCAATATCTACACCGAAAATGTTGAGGGCATCAATGTCCACCGCTATGGCGCACATATCTTCCATACCAACAATAAAGAAGTGTGGGACTATGTGAACCAGTTCGCTGTGTTCAACCGCTATACCAACTCTCCGGTGGCAAACTATAAGGGCGAACTGTACAACCTGCCGTTCAACATGAACACCTTCAACAAGATGTGGGGCGTTGTGACCCCCGCCGAGGCCGAGGCAAAGATCGAGGAGCAGCGCGCTGCCCACTTTACCGCCGAGCCCAAAAACCTGGAGGAGCAGGCCATCAACCTGGTCGGCACCGATATTTACGAAAAGCTGGTCAAGCACTATACCGAAAAGCAGTGGGGCCGCCCCTGCACTGAGCTGCCGGCGTTCATCATCAAGCGCCTGCCGGTGCGCCTGATTTTTGATAACAACTACTTCAATGCGCTGTATCAGGGTATTCCCAACGGCGGCTACACCCAGATGGTGGCCAACATGCTGCAGGGTGTGGAAGTTCGCCTGGGTGTGAACTACCTGGCTAACAAGGCTGAACTGGATGCTCTGGCTGACCGTGTGATCTACACCGGCCCCATTGACGCTTATTTTGATTACTCTCTGGGCACCTTGCAGTACCGCAGCGTTCGTTTTGAAACCGAAACGCTGGACTGCCCCAACTATCAGGGCAACGCTGTCATCAACTACACCGATGCCGAAACCCCGTACACCCGCATCATTGAGCACAAGCACTTTGAGTTCGGCTCCACCGAGCCGGGCACCAAGACGGTCATCAGCCGCGAATACTCCGCTGAGTGGAAGCCGGGCGATGAGCCGTACTACCCGGTCAACGATGACAAGAACAGCGCCCTGTACGCCAAGTACAAGGCACTGGCCGATGCCGAGCCGCACGTTGTGTTCGGCGGCCGCCTGGGCGAGTATAAGTACTATGATATGGACAAGGTAATTGAAAGCGCGCTGGCCTGCGTTGCTGTGCAGATGGATAAGATCAACCAGTACAAAGCATAAGGCAGGCGTAAACCAGGATTTATAGCAAAACCGCATGATTCCAAATACCGCTGCGGCGGGAATGATGCGGTGCAATTTGAGATAAAGGACAAAGCAATGACGGAATTGAGTGTTTCCATCCTGTCTGCCGATCTGGCCAACCTTGCCGCCGAAACGGCCGATTCTATGGTGTGCGGTGCAGACATGGTGCATTTTGATGTGATGGACGGCCACTTTGTACCCAACATCACCTATGGCGCGCCGGTGCTGAAATGCCTGAAAAAGGCCGTGCCGGAAGCATTTTATGATGTTCACCTGATGATCTCCGACCCTGCACGCTATGCACAGGATTTTGCGACAGCAGGGGCAAACCTGATCAATTTCCACATTGAAGCTGTGCCCAACCATGTGGGGCAGACCATTGCCGCTGTGCGGGAGACTGGGTGCCTGGTGGGCCTGACCATCAGCCCGTCTACCCCGCCGCAGGCAGTGTTCCCCTACCTGGATGAACTGGACCTGGTGCTGGTCATGGGGGTGGAGCCCGGCTTTGGCGGGCAGAAGTTCATCCCTACAACCGTCAGCCGTGTGGCAGCCATCAAGGCAGAGTGCAACCGGCGCGGTGTTTCCCCCCACATTGAGGTGGACGGCGGCATTAACACCGAAACCGCCTCCCTGTGCGCCCAGGCCGGAGCCAGTGTGCTGGTCATGGGCAGCGCGTTCTTTAAGGCGCAGGACCGTGCCGCGCTGGCCAAACAGGTTCGGGCGCTGTAACCCCCAAAGGAGTATCCATGCCAAAACGTCATGATAAGATCACCAAAAGTGTAAACTATGATTATTATTGGGACATTTTGTTTTGCACTGTCCCGCTTTTGGCGGTTAGTTGTTTTTATTACGGGGCGCGCCCGCTGCTGATGATGGCGGCCGGGCTGCTGACTGCGTATGTGGCGGACTGTGTTGTTACCCCGCTGCATGCGGCGGGCTACCGCGCCCATGAGCCTTCCAGCGAAGCTTTTGCTGCGCTGATTGTGCTGATGATGCCGGCTTCGGCCCCGTATTATATGGTGGTCACGGCAACGATCATTGCCGTGCTTGTCAAAGAAGCGTTCGGCGGCGAGGGGCACTATCCCTTCCACCCGGCGGCGGTGGGATTGGTGGCGGCAACGCTGGCATGGCCGCGGGTCATGTCGTCCTACCCGGCACCGGGTACGGTGCTGGCACTTTTCAGCAGCACCGGAGTGGTGCTGACCCAAGGCAGCAACACCACCCTGTCTGCCGGCGGCCTGCCGTCTGACAGTACCATCAACCTGTTGACCGGTAATGTGGCTGGGCCGCTGGGCTGCTGCGCCATTCTGGTCATTGTGGCCTGTGGGCTGTACCTGCTGGTGCGCGGCCACATGCAGCTTTCTACCTTTGTGCCGTACCTTGCGGTATGCGTACTGGTGCCCTGGCTGTTGCCCAACCTGAACGAACTTCCAGCCCTGAGTGCCCCATGGGAATATGTGCGCCAGCGCATCTACCTGGAAAAGTATATCCTGCTTTCCGGCAGCATGCTGTTTGGCGGGATATTCCTGGCGTGCGAGCCGGTGGTGCAGCCCAACCGCTGGAGCAGCCGTTTGATTTACGGCCTGTTCCTGGGCGCAATGGCAACGGCGTTCCGCTATTACAGCGTATACGAAACCGGCGTATGCTTTGCCGTTGTATTGGCTGGTGCTTTCCCCGAATGGCTGGACCGCCTGGCCCAGCGCGCAGAAAGGATCAGATTCATGCGGAAGGAGGAAAAGCGCCTTGCCCAACACAGAGAACCGTAAGAACAGCAACAAAAAGCCGACCCTGCAGGAACATTCCCAAACCGTTATCATCCCCCAGCTGACCCCCGAAATGCTGGAACAGGCGCGCCGCGCCGCAGAGCAGGGCAAAACCGCCGAGCAGATCGAGCAGGAAGCCCTGGCCGCCGCCCAGGCGGAGCAGAAAGCGGTGGAAAGCAAGCAGGAAACACCTGCGGCCGAAAAGCCCAAAACGGTCCAGCCCGCCAATAAGCCCAAGACCCGCAAAGAGGCCGAGGAAGAGCTGGCCCAGAATATCCATGATGACCACCTGTGGCTGAATAACCCCGTTATGGTGCGCGGTCTGGGGCTGGCACCCATTGTGGCGGCTGCTGTAAGCGGCCAGAATGCCTGGATGCTGTGCGCTGCCACCATTCTGCTTGTAACGGCAACCCGTATGCTGGCTGTGGCCATCTGTCACCTGACTGGCAACCGCTTCCGCGGCATGGTGTATTCTTACGCGGCGGCAATCGTGTATATCCCGGCGTATATCATTTTGTACAACCTGTTTGGGGCGGATCTTTCGCTGCTGGGGATCTATCTGCCCATGCTGGTAGTGGAGCCCGCCGTGATCAAACGTATGGAATCCAACGACCTGGAAACGGTGGGCGAGGCGTTCCGCCGCGGCATCAACAATACCATCGGTATCTGCTTTTCGGTGTTGCTGGTGGGGGTTGTGCGTGAACTGCTGGCGGAAGGCACCGTGTTCGGCAACATGGTATTTCCCGTGGCGCCGCTGCCGCTGGCCGACCAGCCGGGCACCGGGTTTATCATCATTGGCCTGATTGCCGCCGTGTGGACCGCCGTCGGCGGTGCCTATGTGCATTATAAGATTGAGGAGGTGCGTCATCTGTATGGCAATAAACGCAAGCGCTGAGCTTTCCGTTTTGCAGGCTGTGGCGCAGTTTCTGACCTACGCCGTCATGGCTGTGTTTGCGGAGAATGCAGTGTTCTTCCGCGCGCTGGGCGTTTCCCGCCTGAACAAGCTGGTCAACGACCCCAAAATCAGCACATGGCAATACTGCATTCCCATCATTCTGGTACAGACCATCAGCGCCCCCATGGGTTGGGCTGCCCAAAGTTTAACGCTGCCCGCTTTGGCAAAGGTGCTGCCCGGCTGGCTGCCGGTCAACGCCCTGCGCCCGCTGGTATTTTTGAACTGCTCACTGATCGCTATGGGCATTGTGTGGCTGCTGTTGGGCATTTTCCCCAAAAGCCGCGATGCCTGCCGCGAACAGCTGCCCGGCGCAACCTTCAACTGCTGCGTGCTGGGCACCCTGCTGGTTGCAGCCAGCCAGAACTATAACCTGCTGCAGTCCATCGGCTTCGGCTTTGGCAGCGGCGTGGGCTACCTGGTCGCCGTGCTGGTGGTGGATGAAGGCCGCCGCCGGCTGCGCAGCAAAGATATCCCACATATATTCCGCGGCCTGCCCAGTGTGCTGATTTATATCGGCATTCTCTCGCTGGCAATTTACGGGCTGGTTGGCACTGTGGATTGAGCCGCGCCCGGACGTAAAAAACGGCATCCGTGAAAGAGGAGTGATTACCATGCAGAATTGTTTTGTCCCTGCTGATATCCTGCTGCCCGGTGCAGCGACCCCGCTGGACCCGTGGGCCTGCATTGCGGTGGATCAGTTTACCTCCCAGCCGGAATACTGGCAGAAAGCGGAGGAACTGGCAAAGGGTAAACCCAGCACCCTGCACATTGTTCTGCCGGAAGCTTACCTTGGAACCCCGCAGGAAGAATCGCGCCTTGCGGCGATCCGTGCGGCCATGCAGGATTACCGCGATAACCTGCTGACCCGCTGTGTACATGGCTATGTGTATGTGGAGCGCACCCAGATGGACGGTACCATCCGCCAGGGTCTGGTTGGTGCTGTGGACCTGGAACAGTACAGCTTTAAAAAAGGCAGCAAGCCCGCCATCCGCCCCAGCGAGAGCACAGTGGTGGCGCGCATCCCGCCCCGGCTCAAGATTCGCCGCGGGGCCCAGCTGGAAACCCCGCATGTGATGATGTTGGCCGACGATGAAGCCTGTACCCTGATTGAACCCATTGCCGCCCATAAGGCGGAGCTGCCGCTGCTGTATGATGGCGCGCTGATGCTGAACGGCGGCCACCTGGCCGGTTGGGCCGTGGAGGACCCCGCGCTGGTGGAGCAGATCAACACTGCGCTGGCAAACCTTGGCGATGCCGCTGCTTTTACCGCACGCTGGCCTGCCGCAGCCGGCCAGCCCCCCATGACGCTGGCGGTTGGTGATGGCAACCATTCCCTTGCCACAGCAAAAGCCTATTGGGAAGAACTGAAACCCACCCTGCCGCCGGAACAGCAGCAGACCCACCCGGCGCGCTGGTGCCTGGCGGAAGTGTGCAACGTGCATTCCCCGGCGATTGAGATTGAGCCTATCCACCGTGTGCTGTTTGGCGTGGACGCCAACACCGTTGCCGCAGACTTTGTCAGCTGGTTGGAACAGCACGGCGCAGCCCTCCAGGGCGGCGACCAGCATATCGTGCTGGCCGGTGCCGGTGCAGAGATCACCTTTGACGCCGCCAACGCCCCGGACCCGCTGGCCGTGGGCACCACGGAACATTTTATTGGGGATTATCTGGCCCAGAACCCCGGCGTGACGGTGGATTACATCCACGGTGCCGCGGCTGCCCGCGCCATGGCTGCAGACCCCGCCAAACCAGCCACAGCCCTGCTGATGCCGGACTTTGCGAAAGCAGACCTGTTCAAAGGTGTTGTGCTGGGCGGCGTGCTGCCGCGCAAGACTTTCAGCATGGGCCATGCCGAGGAAAAACGTTACTATAATGAATGCCGCAGTCTGACCATGCCGGACTGACGATACAGGGAGCCAATTATGCCGAACAACGAAAAAAACGCTGAGCCCGCCGTGCGCGATGCTCAGTCCACAGCAGCGCGCCGTCGTCGCCGCCGCCACACCCCCCATGGGGATGCCCCGGCCCAGAACCC
>ERZ1034976.875-NODE-875-length-26107-cov-7.112275_pt1 | contig 26107 bp, 41 predicted proteins | sample MGYA00520623_ERZ1034976 | MGnify/ENA primary metagenome ERZ1034976 (study PRJEB33766, sample SAMN09781774) | gut metagenome | biome: gut microbiome | host: Homo sapiens | place: Madagascar | study: EMG produced TPA metagenomics assembly of the PRJNA485056 data set... | reverse complement strand
TCCGGGAGCTGGCTCCGGAAGATGTCTATGCCTTGAAAATGGTGGCCTGTGACGACCGGACGGACCGGGACAGCGAGCGCTTTACCGGCGCGGCCCTGGAATCGCTGGCCAAGCTCTTTGTGGGCAAGCCGGTGCTGCAAGACCACGACTGGAGCGCATCGAGCCAGTGCGGCCGCATTTATGCGGGCGCGGTGGGGACCGGCGAGGACGGCAGGCGGCAGCTGGTGCTGCGGGCCTACATGATTCGCGCGGCGGACACGGAGGCGCGCATCCGCGCCATTGATGCGGGCATCATCCGCGAGGTGTCTGTGGGCTGCGCAGTGGCCAGCCGGACGTGCAGTATCTGCGGCAAGGACTACGGCAGCTGCCGCCATCGCCGCGGGGAGGACTACGGCGGCCAGCGCTGCGAGGTCGTACTGGACCAGGCGACGGATGCCTATGAGGTATCGTTTGTGGCGGTGCCTGCCCAGCCGGGCGCCCGCACCACCAAGGGGGCGGAGACCCCGGAAGATGAGATTGACATGCTGCGTATGCGGCTGCGGATTGCAGCCGCGACAAGATGAAGGAGGAAAAAGCCCATGAACAAGAAAATGACCGAACTGCAGGAGGCCCTGCGCGTCAAGCGCCGCGAGGCCGAACTGGCCATGAACGCCGGTGACACCAAGAAGGCGGAGACGCTGGTGACCGAGGCGGAGGGGCTGGCCCACGACTACGACACGGCCAAGCGTCTCTATGAGCTGGAGCAGGCGGAGGCCCTGCAGCAGCACAAGGAAACCCCGAAGAAGACCCTGACCCCCGACGGCTGGGAGGTGCTGGCCAAGTTCGCGCGGGGCGCGCGCCTGACCGAGGAAGAGGAAGCGCTGATTGCGCCCACGGCCCTGCGCAAGGCGCTGACCACCGGGGACAGCAACGGCAGCGACTATCTCATCCCCGAGGACGTGGAAATCGGCATCCGGGAGCTGCGCAAGTCCTATCAGTCCGCGCTGGATTTGGTGACGGTCATCCCCACCGAGAGCATGACCGGCAGTTTTACGTTTGAGCAGGGGGCGCCGACGGAGCTGTCGTCCCTGACCGACGGAAACGCCATCACGGTGGCGACTGACCCGTCGTTTGTGCAGAAGACCTGGACTATCGGGCTGTATGCGTCGATTATCCCCATCAGTAATGTGCTGGCAGGCGCGGAGCGGGCGGGCCTGATGGCTTACATCAACCACTGGTTCCTGCGGCGCGCCATCCTGACGGAAAATAAGGCGATTTTCGGCGCGCTGAAGACCCCCAAGGCCAGCGACATCAAGACCATCGGCGGCTGGAAGACGCTGCGCAAGAGCCTCAACGTCGACCTTGACCCCAGCTGCCTGATTGACGCGGTCATCGTGACCAACCAGACGGGCTATAACCTGCTGGACACCGAGGTGGACAACGACGGCCGTCCGCTGCTGACTGACAGTATCTCCAACCCGGGCGCCAAGCTCTTCAACGGCATCCCGGTGCGGGTGTTCGCGGACGGGATGCTGCCCAACACGACCACAACCAGCGGCGACGCGCCCAGCCAGACGACCACGACCACCGCGCCGTTTATTTACGGCAGCCTTAAATCCGGCCTGTATTTTATCCGCAAAAACGGCCTGGGCATGGCGTCCAGCGAACATTATCTGTTTAATAAAAATCAGCTTGCCTTGCGCATGATTGAGGGCTTTGCCACGGTCAGCGCGGACGCCGGGGCGTACTGCTACGGCGAGTACACGGTGACCTGATGGACTGGCGGGAGCAGCTGACCGAGGCCATCTGCGTGCAGTTGGGGGCGGACGCGGAGACGGACGCCACCCAGCTGCAGCTGGTGGCTGCGGCGATGGAGCGATATCTGGCCGGTGCCATCGGGGAGGACTGTGAGACGGTCCTGCACGGCGACGCCCGACTGCTGTCGGTGGCGGCGCTGCGGGCTCAGCTGCTCTATGATCCGCTGGGAGTGGCCCCGCAGCAGGCGGCGGCCATGGACACCATCGTGCAGGACCTGTCGGAGCAGCTGCGCTGCGAGTACCGCCGCCGGACAGAGGGGGATTGCACATGTGGATGACCCAATCGAGCACGCGACGCAGCGTCGGGTGGCTACTGCGCCTGACCCAGACAGCGGACGCGGTCTGGGAATGGAAGGCCGTTAAAAAGCTGTTTCTCTGGCCGGAGTACCGGCCCGGGCGGAATGTCTACTCGGACATCGGCCTGGGCGCGGAGAGCTGGCGCTTCCGGCTGCGGCCGGGGCAGGTGACCCGCAGCGAGGCCATCCTGTTTGACGGCTGCTACCACACGCTGACCGCCGTCTCGCACCCCTCTCCGGGGACGGAGCAGTGGGACGCGGCGCGGGTGCTGCCGGTGACTGCCGTGCGCACCCGGATGACGGCGGCCCCCGACGGCAGCCGCATCCGGCAGCGGGCCATCGACCCTGCGGCGACGCTGCAGTTTCCGTGCATCGTCACAGAGCGGTACCGGGGCGCGGAGCAGGGCGAGCAGCACGCCACCGAAACCCACACGCTGGTGGCAGTGGTGCCCAAGCCCATCATCTGTGCGCTGCACGACATCCTGACCATCGACGGGCGGCAGTACGTGGTGACCGAGGCGCATGAGCAGGACAGCTGGCGCAACAGCTACGCCATCCGCTACCAGGGGGACGTGTGATGGATGGTTTCTTTGAGCGGGATGACCTGGAGCTGCTGGCGGACAACCTCGACCGGCTGGTTGAGCAGTTCCCGGCCCGACGCAAGGAGTACCATGAGCGCCTGGCCACGCGAATGAAGACCCTGCTGGACGGCGAAATCGCCGGGAGCATCAATGACGCCCACGGCAAAATCCGGGGCTGGCAGGAGGCGGCAACCGGCCGCGGCGGCTACGCCGCCGTGCGCCCGGTCAAGGCTGGCGCCACGGGCGACCATGGCAGTCAGCCCTATCCCATCACGGGATATCTGGATAACGGACGCACCCGGCACTACCCCAGGCCGAACCGCAAGCCGAAGGGCGAGCGCCACCTGAAAAAAGGCACGTATCTGGTGCACGCGAAAAAGAGCGGCTGGGTGGATGGCGCGCAGTTTTACGCCGCCGCCCGTAACCGCATCAACGCGTTGGCGCTGGAGCTGGCTGAAGAATTTGTGGAAGAGCTGAGCCGGGAGGTGGACAGCGGATGACCAATATAACGTCTCTGGATATCCGGGACGCCATGGCGGCCATGCTGGCCACGCGGTATCCGGCGGTCGACCTCAACCCGGCGGTGGTGGATTTCTCCCGGCGCAGCTGCCTACTGGACTGCTACCGGGTGACGATGGATCGCATCACGCCAGAGCACTACACCTGCACGGCCTACCTGCAGGTGGCGGTATCGGTGGAGCAGGACGCCTATGGCCTGTCCGATACGGCCACGCTGCTGGATGAGCAGCAGGCGGTGATTGACCTGTTTCGGTCGGGCTGGATAAGGGTCAAGGATCGCGCTCCGCGGGTGGAAGTCCATGCGGGCGAAATCGCCGACGAGATGGCGCTGATTGATTTTGTGGTCCGCTACGTTGTGCCGGTTGATTTGAGCGCGCCGACGACGGACATGATTACCGACGCGATTGTGTCGGCAGAAATGGATAAGGAGGATGCATAATGCCTGATAGCGGTATCAATGTGGTATTCCGCGAGCGCGGGGCGGAGGCGGTGACCGCCAAGCCCCGGCAGACCGTGGCCCTCATCATCGAGGACACCAAGCACCTGGGCCGTAATGTCTGGTCCCGGCCCGGCGCAGTGCCGGATGACCTGACGGCGAGCAACATCAAGTACATCAAGCGCGCCATGCTGGGCAATACCACGGCCCCGGCGCGGGTGCTGGTATTTGTCACCGGCACCGGTACGGCCCCGTCCGACGGCGGCACGGCCCCGAGCTACACGCTGCAAAACGCGCTGGACGCGCTGCAGTGGGAGGCGTTTGGGTGGCTGGCCCCGCCCCCGGAGGCGGAGAGTGCGGAGCTGAAGACCATCGCTGACTGGGTGGTAGCGCACTACAAGACGACACATTTTGGCAAGGCGGTGCTGCCCAACTACGCCACGGCGGCCAGCGAGGCCATCGTCAACTTTACGGGCAGCGGGCTCAAAGCCGACGGGGAGACCCTCGACGCGGCAGACTACTGCAGCCGCATCGCCGGATTTCTGGCGGGCACCCCGCTGACGGACAGCGTCACCAACGCCGTCCTGCCCGACCTGACGGACTGCACCCGGCTCTCCCAGACAGACCTGGACGCAGCTGTGGACGCGGGCAAGCTGACGGTCAAATACCGCGGTGGCACGGTGCGGCTGACCCGGGGCGTCAACAGCTACGTGCCCACCGGCTCCAACCTGACCGACGCAGAAAAGCGCCCGACAAAAATCAAACTCAACGAAATCCGGGACCAGGCATGGTATGACGTGCACGGCCTGCTGGAAACGGAATATGAAGGCCGCTATCCCAACAACTATGACAACCGCATGATTGCGGTGACTGCCATCCTGGACTACCTGCACGAGGGCGAGACGCTAAACCTGTACGCAGAGGGCAGCGGTTGGGCGCGCATCGACGCCGACGCCACGCGCACCTATCTGACCTCGCAGGGCGTGGACACCACGGACATGTCCGACGAGGAGATTGTGCGGTACGTGGACGGCAACACGCGGGTGTATCTGATTTTCGGCGCCACGGTCCTTGACTCCATGGAGGACTTTGTCGTCACAATGGAAATGTAATGCAGACAAATGTCGCTCTCGATAAGAGAGTGCGGGTTGAAATGTGGTAACGATGGAGATGTAAGGAGGGGTTAGACATGGCAATTTCGGCACAGGGCATCCGGGCCGGTACCTACCTCAAGGTGTGGCTGGACGGCGTCCAGCTGGTGGGGTGCTATAAGTGCAACAGCAAGATGGCCCGCAACAAGCAGACCGTGCAGCTGCCCGGGACGCTATGGGAAGACCACAAGGTCACCAGCGTCAAGGGCACCGGCAGCCTGGGCACCTACGACCTGGACGGCTATCTGGAGGACCTGGTAGCGGCGGAGATTGCCGCCGGGCAGGACCCGCGGCACACGCTGATTGTGCTCAACGATGATCCGGACGCCGCCGGGAACCGGCGGCAGGTCATCACCGGCGTCAGCTTCGACGAGGCTACGCTTTTTGACCACGAGACTGGGCAGCTGGGGCGGAAAGAGTTCCCGTTTACATTTACTGGTAAACAGGAACTGGCTGAATAATGGAGGGAAACATGGCAAAAGCGCAGAAAACCGAACAGGCGGCGCAGCCCGCCTCGGTGCTGGAAGTGCTGCTGGGCGCGGACGTGCCCAAGCCGCCGGAGCCGGTGCAGTACCGCTGCACCCGGCTGAGCAAGGCCTACGGCCGGCCGGTGGTTTGCACGCTGCGGCCGCTGTCGCGCCGGGAGGCCAACGCGGTCTCGCTGGCGACGGACCCGGACGTGGCGATTGTGCTGGCCGGACTGGCGGAGCCGCGCATGGCAGACCCTGCCGTCATCCGGCACGTCTGCGGCGATGCGGACAAATACACAGCGGAGGATGCGCTGGTAGGGCTGTTCCTGCCCGGAGAGATTGCGGCTATGGCAACGATTATCCAGCGGCTGAGCGGCTATCTGGATACCAGTTTTGCCGCCATTAAAAAAAACTAGATTCCCGGCGCGACGAAGACCTCGAGGCGGCTATGTACTACCTGCGAGTGCACCACATCGCGCCATGGGAGTATCTGGCGCTGCCGGACGACGACCGGGCTGTGGCGCGGGCCATCGCCTGGGCCGACGCGGAGCGGACGCTGGAGGCGCGGGAGGAGCGTGACTAATGTACGCAAGCAACAAAACCAAAAATCTGCAGCTGCCGCAGTGGGTGCAGACAGATTTTGTCCGGATGGAGGACTTTAATCAGGCCTTCAAGGTGCTGGACGACTATAAGGATACCGTAGACGGCCAGATTGCCGCGGCACGGCACGACCTGACGGCCATCATCCAGGACACCAACCTCAACGTTTTTAACTCCATGGCCAGCCAGATTTTTGACGACACATATACCGGCCCGATGCCGGATTCTTTGGTGTTCAATGGGCTGGCGTCGGCGTCGGAGACCGGCACCTGCACGGGCTTCGTCTGGAAGGGGCACCCCATCAAGCTGGGGCTCTACAGCGGCGGCCTGGCCGGGAGCACGCCGCACCCGGACCTGGACATCCACGACGCCAGCATCACCAAGACGGTGGCGTTGAGCAAGTCCTACACGCAGGCCATCCTGGTGGTGCACGGGCATGGCTGGTACAGCAAGACCCCGCCCATGAGCAGCTTTGCGGCCCGCATCGAGGATTACACGGGCATCACGGTCAGCGCCAAGCTCAACGACACGGCCATGACGGCGCAGACGCCCAAGAGTATTGTTGCTGGTACGGAGGCCAAAAGCTCGACTGATACCACACAGATGCCGGTTCCCGCGCGGCAGTTCCGGTTTCAGCTGGACACCGCGCTTGCGACGTCCGCCAAGGTGGAGATTACCTTTCACTGCCCGGAGGACCGCGGGCTGTGGCTCTACAGCTGGGCGCTCATCCTGGCATAAGGGGGCAGCATGAGAGATATCTCTATTGCCGCCAGCCTGTCGGACCAGTTTTCCGGCCCGGCCGGGCGGGTAAGCCAGGCGGCGCGCAGCACGTCCAACGAGCTCAAGGAGCTGCGGCAGCACCTGCGGCGCATCAACAGCGAGCGCACCCGCGTCGACGTCGACACGGAGATGGCGCGGCGGGAATTGTCCGCCGCGCGGAAGGAACTCCGGGGCGCCAAGGACGACACCGAGGCCGTCCAGGCCGCGACCGAGCGCCTGGGACGGGCGTCGGACAACCTCAACAACCTGCGCACGCGGTACAAGGAGCTGGGCAACGAGGTATCTGATACCTACCGCAAAATCCGGACGGCGCAGCAGCAGGCGGAGAAGGACGCCAACAATCCAGCGCAGCAGCGCAGCCTGTCTCTGGGCAGTATCTTGCAGATGCAGGGCGTCAGCCAGCTGACCTCCATGCTCGGGCAGACGGCATCCGCCGGGGCGCAGTACCTGGTACAGTCCTCGCTGGGACAGCGGTCCGCCCGCACGGCCAGCAACGTCGTCTCCGGCGCCTTCTCCGGCGCCTCCGCCGGAATGATGATAGGCAGCGCCGTCGCCCCGGGCATCGGCACCGCCATCGGCGCGGTGGGCGGGGCCCTGATTGGCGCGGTCAGTGGGGGGCTGCAATCGGCCATCCAAAACGCGGAGACCGACGACGAGGCGTTTCGGTCGACGGTGTCGGAGCTCTACACCAACGTCGGCGCGGCACTGACCGAAAAGCTGACCGCAGGCGCGGCCACGGCGGCGTCCCGCGAGACCATCGCCGCCAGCTACGCCACCCTGCTGGGCGGCGAGGAAAACGCCAATGCGCTGCTGGAGCAAATCCAGGACTTTGCCAACGCCACGCCCTACACCTACGACGAGCTGACCTCCGTGGGCCGCATCCTGGCGGCCTACGGCTACGGGCAGGACCAGATTATGGGCGTCCTGACCGCCGCCGGTGAAGCGTCGTCGGCCATGGGCGCGGGCAGCGCGGGCATGTCGACCATCGCCACCGCGCTGGGCCGAATGAATGCCGGTAAACTGGATGCGGAGACCATGGAGACGCTGACCAACATCGGCGTCAACGGCTATCAGCTGATTGCAGACCGCATCAACCGCAACGGCGGCGACGTCGACCAGGCCTGGGTACGGCAGGCCATCAGCGAGGGCTGGTTTGCCGACGGCGTGGGCGACTACGGCACGACGCAGGAGTTTGCCCAGGCGCTCATCGAGGAGATGGCGGCCGTGTTTGGCGGCTCGCTGGAAAAGCAGGCAGGTACCACCGAGGGCCTGCAGTCCACGCTGGGCGGCCTGCAGGACAGCCTGGACGCCGCCATGGGCGAGGGCTACAACGAGGAGCGCAACAAGGGCCTGCAGTCGCAGATTGATTACCTCAAGGGCAACTCCGACCAGATGGAGGCCATCTATTCTGCGCTAGGCCGCCGGGAAGCGGAACTCGAAAACACCAAAGAGGCGCTGGCGCGGGACATCGAGACATCGGCGACCACCGGTGAGCTGGTAGGCCTTGCCAAAAACATGAGCGAGGAAAACCAGGCGCTGCTGGAAGAGCTGACCGGTAAAATCAACGACGCCCTGGCATCCGGAGACGACGCGGCGCTGTCATCGGCGTGGCGCGGCGTGCAGGCGCTCAAAGAGGCCGCCTGGACGAACACGGACGAGTACGACGAGTATGTGCAGGCGGAGCTGGATACCATCGAGTACGTGCAGGACGCCACCGCAGGCAGCTACTACACGGCAGGCGTGGCGCAGCAGGACGCCCAGACCCGCGGCTATGTGGATGCCGCCCGGCGGAATCAAAACAGGATTGCCCGTGCCAACGCGGAGACTGCCGAGGCCATCGCGGCCTATGAGTTCAACCCGCAGCAGCAGCGGGCGCTGGCGCCGGGGGACAGCAAATCCGATATGGCGCGCGCGGCCATGGCTGCGGCCAGAGGCTACGCCACGGGCATCAACCGCGTGCCGTATAACAATTTTCCGGCGCTGCTCCATGAGGGCGAGCGCGTATTGACCGCCCGCGAGGCGCGGAACTACGGCGGCGGGCGGCCCAGCGTGACCATCAACGTCAGCGGCAACACCATTCGGGGCGAGGCCGATGAGGACCGGCTGGTGCGCAAGATTGCAGACCAGCTTCAGCAGGCCTTTTTATTGGCTCCGGCATGATAGGAGGTAGCCCATGCGGCATGATGCACACCTGATACGGGTGGATACCGGCGAGGAGTTTATTTTCCCCGTCCCCCCTGAAAATTTCGTCACGGCGGACGAGATTGACTATGCCTCGGAGTACGTGCAGGAGGTGGGCGACGTCTATTTCCCCGGCCTGCGCACGCCGGGCACCATCACGCTGTCCGGGCTGCTGATTCCCGCGCAGGCATACCCCTTTGCCAGCTCCAGCACCACGGATCCGCATTCCGTGGCCGACCGCCTGGCCGACGCCATGCGGGAGCATGTCATTTTTCGGTACGTGGAGACTGGGTCGACAGTCAACCGCCGGGTATTTTTAACCGGCGTGGAGCGCCGGGAACAGGACGGCACAGATGACCTGTATCTGGACATCACCATGCGGGAGTACACCGAGCTGTCCGCGCCGGAGGTGCAACCGGCAGGCGCGGGCGGTGCGCTGCAGGCGCGGGAAGACGACTGGGCACGGACTACGGCCAATGTCTACGTCCCGCAGCCGGATGACACCTGGTATACCATCGCCCGGGACTGGTACCACGATGAGAGCCTCGCGGACGCGCTGGCGGCCTACAACGGCTCCAACGGGGCCATGCCGCTGGGGACGGACAGCATCACCCTTCCGCCCACGCAGGCGCTGCAGATGCGCGTGACGCCCTACAGCGCCGACCACGGCTATACCCCGGCGCTGGCCAATGCGGTGAGCTCCATTGCGGCAGCAGCGGCTCCGGCTGAAGAGCCGGACACCACCGGCCTATATGATACCTGGTACCGGCAGTATCAGGCGGGCCTGACGTCCCGCAGCTGGCCGGACTGGTACAAGGAGTATCTGGCCGCGCAGCGGCGGCTGAACAGTATGGAGGTCAACTAATGCTGCAGGTTATCTGGACGCACTACAACGGCGTCAGCCGGGATATCACGCAGCAGACCGGCCGCATCCGCTGGAGCGGCCAATACGACGCCGTGGCGCGCACGCTGGACATTGTCGTGCTGCGCCCGCGGGCCTTTGCGGGCATCGAGCAGCTGGATATCCAGTGCGGCGACGCCATCCAGCTGCTGTCGGACGGCACCCTGATTTTTGACGGCATTATCTGGACGGATTCTACGGACAGCGCCGCGGACACGGCCTCCTACCGCTGCTACGACATGGGCATCTATCTCAAGCTCAACACCACATCCTACCGCTGCGACGCGCTGCCGCCGGAGCTGGCCGTGGCCGATTTGGCGGCGGATATGGGCTTTGAGACCGGCGTCCTGGCCGCCACCGGCGTGGCGCTGAATCATACCTTTGTGGCGCAGACGGTGCATCAGATTATCCAGACGCTCTACAACCGCGCGGCGACCATCACCGGCGACAAGTATATGCAGCTCTTTATTGGGCGGCGTCTCCACATCATCCGGCGCGGGATGGACAGCAGCACGCTGGTGGTGCAGGGCGGGAGCAATCTCCTGCGCAGCTCGGTGAGCTACAGCCTGGACGACACCGTCAACCGCGTGCGGATTGTCAACGAGTCCCTGACGCCGACCTCTGTCCGCGTGGATGAGGATTCTGTGGCGCGGTATGGCCTGCTGACCCGGGACGTCTCCGACGCGGAGGGCGCCGGGAAGACCGCCGCGGAACTCTTTGCGCCGGAGCCGACGCAGGACATCACCGTGGAATGCCTGGGCGACGTCCGCAGTATCACGGGCCGCTGCATCGTCATCCGGGATGCGCTGACCGGCCTGTACGGGCTCTACCACATCAACCGGGACACGCACACCTGGGACGGCGGCATGTACACCAACCAGCTGACCTGCAGCTTTGACGTGTTGGTGGACGACGCCGAGGTTGGCGAGGCCGGGGAGACCGTCCGGCAGACCATGGACACCGGCAGCAGCGCCCGGTATTGGAGGTATATGGAGTAATGGATAACAATAATAATCCGTTCGCCCCGCTGGTGGGGGCCATCGACGGGCGCTATCCGCAGCCCGCGGCGCTTCCGCTCTTTGGCGTGGCGGAGGTGCTGCAGGTGGAGCCGATGCGCGTGGCGTTTGCGGGACTAACTTTCGAGCGCGCAAACATCCGCATCAACTACACCCTGGAGCCCTACTGGGTGGGGGCAAAGGCTACCAAGGTGGTTGGCAAGCTCTATGGCCCCACGGACTACTGCCCCGCGGGGCTGAAGCACGAAGAAAAGCAGGTGCGCTCCACGGATGAGCTCCCGTCCACGCTGCAGAGCGTCAACGTCGAAATCGAGCCCAACGGGCTGGAAGAGGGCGACCAGGTGTTTGTCTACTACTCGCAGGTCGACCAGCTGTTGGTAGTGCTCTGCAAGGTGGTGTAGCCATGGCGCTGAGATTATTCCCGGCGTCGGTGGCGGCGGATACATCGGCCTCTACGGCCCTGCCGCTGTATCGGGACGTCCTCTGGCAGGACGGCAGGCCGGTCTATCGCGGCGGGTCTCCGGTGCTGGCCACGGGGCTGGACGCCCTGCGCGGCTGGATTTGGCGGGCCCTGATGACGGCCCGGTATGACTGGCCCATCCACAGCCGCCGCTACGGCTGCGAGCTGGAGCAGCTGGCTGGGCGGCCCTACACGGCCGCCGTGAAAACGTCTGAAGCCCAGCGCATGGTGCGCGACGCGCTGGACGTCAACCCCTATATCACCGGCGTGCAGCGCGTCCGCGTCTCTTTTGACGAGACGACGCTGTCCATCACGGCGGAGGTCAAAACTGTCTACGGGGAGGCGATTGTCAATGTTTGAGGATATCACCCTTGATTCGACGCTGGCGCAGCTCAAGGCGCTGCTGCCTGCGTCCATCAGCACGCTGGAGGGCAGCTGGTATGATGCCGAGCTGCGGGCGGTGGCGCTGGCCCACGTGGCGCAGGTGCGCGCCATGGCAGCCATGCTGCCCATCGCATTTCCGGACGAAACGGCGGGACCCTACATCGACCAGCGCGCCCGGGACTACGGCATCACCCGGCACGAGGGCACCCGCGCCACGGTCACCCTGACCCTGACCTGCAGCCAGTCCAACGGGCTGACGATGCCTGCCGGGACGGTATTTCAGACGGCGAGTGGCCTGGGCTATGCGACCGACATTGACGCCACCGCGGCGGATAATGCCATCACGGTCACGGCCACGGCACTGGACGTCGGGAGTGCGTACAACCAGCCGGAGGGCGCCATCATCCGACTGCGCACGTCGACGGGCGTGACCATCACCGCCATCAGCTCCAGCGTGGCCGCAGGCGGCACGGATGGAGAGACGGACGCCGCCCTATACGCCCGGCTGAAGACCCGCCTGAGCCAAAAAATCACGGGCGAGAGCGTCTATGACTACTACGACTGGGCCATGGGCGTCTCCGGCGTCGTCGCCGCCAAGGTCATCCCACGCTGGGCGGGGCGTGGTACGGTGCAGGTGCTCATCCTCGGAGAGGACGGAGCGCCGGGGACCACGGCGCTCCTGAATCAGGTAGCAGCCGCCATCGAGCAGCAGCGCCCCGTGGGCAGCGACGTGACAGTCTCTGCGCCCAACCAGGTGACCATCAACGTCAGCGCCACGGTGACCATCGGCTCGACGCCGATCGAGACGGTCACCTCACAGTTTACGGCCGCCCTGCGGGACTACCTGCATGGACTCATCGACCGGCGCTATGCCGCCTCCGCCGTGACGGGCACGCCGTCCGCGGCCATGGCGGACTACAATGTGGTCTATACGATGATTGCGGGTCTCCTGCCGGAAGCCGGGGCTGCGGACTACAGCGCCCTGACCGTCAACACCGGTACGGCCAACATCACCCTGGACTATGATGAGATTCCGGCGCTGGGCACGGTGACGCTGACGGCAGCGGAGGGATGAGATGCAGCTGATTGAGCAATATCCGCACTGGTATGCAGACATCCCCGAGTTTGTCGCGCTGCAGGCGGCCTACAGCGCCCTCGACGATGAGGACGCCCTGCGCTGGAAAAACATCCTGGCACAGTGCAACCTCGACACGGCCACCTGGGGGCTCGACCTTTGGGAGGATCGGCTGTCCCTGCCCGTCGCCCCGCCCCTGGGCTACGAAGCCCGCCGGGCGCTGATTCGGGCCCGGCTGCGCGGAGGCGGGCCCATCAACGCGGCCTATCTCTCGCAGCTGGCGTCGCAGATTGTCGGGGAGCCGGTGGGCGCCGTCGAGCACAATACCGAGAGCTATGTGGAGTTTGGCTGGGGGCATCCGGGCTATCCGGCTAACTACAATCAGCTCATTGCCACCATCAACGACGTCATCCCGGCGCATCTGGAGCCGGTCTTCGCGGCCTTTTGGGTGCGCTGGATTGACATCCACACCGGTAAGCTGACCATGGGCCAGATATCGGCCATGACCTGGGCGCAGGTGCACACCTATGAGCCGCCCACAGAGGAGGGTAACGCATGAATTTTGTCCATTTAGGGGACGGCGTCTATCGCTGCATTCCCACGCCCGCGGAGCGGCGGGCGCAGCAAATGTCGGAGGAGCTGGCGGCAGTCCAGTCCGCCAACGCCGTGGCCTTTGTCGTGCTGGCGGAGGGTGGCCAGATCGACGCCGTCACGGCCGCCGAACACGCGGAGCTGTTTTGCCCCTGGACGTATCCGGTAGCCTATCCCGTAGGCCGCATGGTGCGCCACAATGGCCAGCTCTACCGCTGCGTTACGGCCCACACCTCGCAGGCGGACTGGGCGCCGGACGCGGCCGCCAGCCTCTGGGCGCTGGCCGCAGACCCGGCGGAGGAGTGGCCCGCGTGGTCTCAGCCTCTGGGCGCCCACGACGCCTATGAGTTAGGGGCCAAGGTATCGCACAACGGCAAGCACTGGGTATCGACGCAGCCCAATAATGTCTGGGAGCCGGGCGTCTACGGCTGGGCAGAGGAGGAGAGCGCATGACCGAGGTTGCCATTAAAATTGTAAATCAGGTGATTCAGCTGCCGGATCCACGCCCGCGTCTGGTGGCGGGCTCTGTGGGTGTCTACGCCGTGACGCTGGCCTACGATGCCCAGTGGGACGATGCCACTGTCCGCGTCGTGGTCTTTTACGGCGGGCTGTGTAACTCGCGTGTATCCGTGCAGGATACCACCGGCACTGTGACCATCCCTGCGGAGTGCATCGCCCACGGTGGGCGCGGGAATTGGCTGCAGATTGGCGTCCTGGGCTTTGATGGCACCGGCGCGCTGCGCATCACTACCCGCGCCATGCTCGACGGCCTGCGTATCGACCCCGCCGGAGTCAGTGATGCAGACGTCCCTCAGGATCCGCCCCCGGCCACGCCCAGCCTGTGGGAACAGTTGGTGGCCGACGTAGGCAACCTCTCTGACCTACAGACAGCGGATAAATCGTCTCTGGTAGCCGCCATCAACGAGCTGGCGGCCAAACCCGCCGGTTATAAGCCATATCCCGTCACGCTGACGCAGAACGGTAACAAGTGGACGGCAGACCACACCTATACAGAGGTCAGGGCAGCGCTGACGCAGGGCTACAGCCCGTATTGCGTCTATAAAAGTTTCCACATCCCATGCACTGGCGTCGATGACAAGTATAAAGAAATTGACTATACCGGTTGGCTGGGCAACTTTACCTCAGCGATATTTATTCGCCAACTTGCGTCCGGAATGTTACAGGTCATCGACCGCAACTCCTATGGTGTAGATTATCTGACCAATTTGGTGGACTACGACGGCGGCTTCGGTTATTTAAATGCACTGCTCGATAAGATCACGCGCGTGGCGGTGGTGTATAACCTGGGCGGCACGCCGCCAGAGGGGCAAGACCTGAGCGCAATGACCTTTCCGGCGCTGCTCTGGGGGCAGACTACTGACACCACCGCCCGGACGCAGACCGCCTATCTGCTCGGCGTGGGCGGCGACCGCTGGCGCGTCACGCAGAACTTTGACACCAAGGCCGTGACCTTTGAGCAGGTGGGGGTGGACGGAGACAGTGACCTTTCCCTCGGCATAACCTCCGCCACCATCGGCCAGACCATTAAAATCAAAGCCGTTGACACCGACGGCAAGCCCACCAAGTGGGAGGCGGTGGATATGGCGGGAGGCGGAGGAAGTAATTGGGCAAAAGTGTACGACGGGGATAACACAATTCCAGAAGAAATATCTGTATTTAATGTAGATTTAATCAAGAGCGACCCCATGAAAGAGTTCCAATTGTGGCTAAAGTTCGATGCTAATACGGCAACCGACTGGGGCGACAGTAAGAATATTAAGGTGACAGTTAACGGGGAAGACGTCGGCTATTTCTTTTTGCAGCACCGTTTGAACACCTATCTCGAGTATTATGTAGAAAGAAGTCTTGAAGCAATGACGGTTGCTAAACGGTGTATCAACCCAGTTAAACTTAATTATAACATTACGTCCCCACAATGGATGGTTGAGCAAGGGGTTACGCGAAAAAATGACGGTAAATTGTCTATTATTTTCCCAGCCCCGTATGCTGGGAAAATAACAGCTAAGGTTTTCGGACGATACTGAAAGGAGCTTCCATGATGAAAATCTACGAAAACGGTATCATTCGCGTCATGACCGCTGAGGAAGTTGCGGAGTTTGAAAAGCTGACGGCAGAGATGGAAGCGATGCCAACGCCCGAGTCGACAGCGGAGGAACGAATTGCTTCGCTGGAGCAGGACAACGCGGAGTTGCGCGAAGCGCTGGAGGCACTGTTAAGCGGGGTGACAGCATGAGTGAGCTGCGAGAGCGCGTCATCGCGTACAACAAAGAAGTAAAGGCCGCATTGCAGGCGGTCTACAACGACCTCAACCAAGGCCAGCGCAAAAAGCTGCTGCGCAATCCCTCCATCCGCGCAATGTTTGCGCGGTATGGGGTGGAAACGGATGAATGAAGAAACGAGGGATTAAATGGACGTGACGATTCCTATCCAGCAGATCATCGGCGGCTTTGTCGCCGCCTTGGGCATCCCCAGCGCAATCATGGGCCTTGTTACATGGCGCATCAAAAAGCGCGCCGAAAAGCGGGCCGCAGAGGCTGAAGAGCGTGAGGACGCGCGGGAACAGCTGCTGTTGATGTTGGTGGAGAGCGTCGGCGCGGCGCTGGCGCTGGGCGAGGCCACGGCCCGGGCCGTGCAGCGCATCCCCGACGCGCATTGTAACGGGGACATGCACGCGGCGCTGAACTACGCCGTATCCATCAAGCACGAACTACGAAGTTTTCTGAGCGCGAAGGGCGTACACAGTGCTTTTTGAATTTGAGGAGGATTATGGTATGAATTGGAAACAGAAATTAAGCAGTCGTAAACTCTGGGCCGCGCTTGCGGGTGTGGCCGTTGGCCTTGTGGTTGCTTTCGGCGGCGAGGCTGAGACAATTAAAACCGTGGCGGGCAGCGTGATGAGCGTGGTCTCGGCGATTATCTATATCCTTGCAGAGGCAGGCGTGGACAAGGCGTCCGCGGCCAGCACTGAGGTCCACATCCTGCCGGATGGCACTGAGGACAAGAACGATGATTAAAATCATCGACGTCAGCGAGAGCAACGGCGCTATCAACTGGGCGGCGGTTGCCCCGCACGTGGACGGGGCGGTGATCCGCGTGGGCTATCGCGGCTGGGGCAGCGGGACGATTGTCCGGGACGCCCGAGCGATCGAAAATCTACAGCAGGCTGCGCATTATAAAATCCCGGTGGGCGTCTATTTTGTGACGCAGGCCGTCACCGAGGTGGAGGCGATTAACGAGGCGCAATATTGCCACGATACAGTGACCCTGGCGGGCGTCCAGCTGACGCTGCCCATTTGCTACGACGATGAGCCCGCGGGCGGCGCAGACGGCAAGGGGCGGCGCGACATCATCGGCAAGTCGGCCAAGACGCAGACGGCGCTGGCCTTTGTCGACCAGTGCAAGCGGATGATGCAGACGCCTGCGCTGTACTGCTCCAACAGTTGGTTTTTACACATGCTAGACGGCGAGGCCGTCCGCAAAGAGGGCGCGGTGATTTGGATTTCATCCTATCCCGGGAGGCGCGGCGGGCCGTCCGTCCCGCCCACGATGGACTGGGACGCCTGGCAGTTCAGCCCCTGGGAGCGCGTCCCGGGCATTGGGACGGACACGGATATGAGCTATTTTAAGAGGAGCAAAGTGGGAGGCAAGGACAACATGACCAATCAGGAGTTCGGCGCGGCGCTGGCCGCGTACCGCAAGACGCTGCAGGACAACGACGCGGGCGACTGGAGCCGGGACGCGCGCAACTGGGCAATCAAGACCGGCCTGATGCATGGCGGCGGTGACGGCAATTACATGTGGCAGGACTTTTTAACGCGGGAGCAGCTGGTGACCGTGCTGCACCGGTTTGCCCAGATGATGGGCAAGGCCTGATGGCTGGGCGCAAGCGCCGGACGCAGTATAGCAAGCAGCTGGTCTCGGATATCCGGCGGCTGCTGTGGGTGGTCACCTGCGGCGGGCTGGCGCTGGCGGCGCTGTGTATCTGGCGGGGCTACGTGGGCAGCCTGCCGTGGCTGAGCGCCATGGTAGGGTTGCCCTGGACGGCCCACGGCGTGGTCTGCACGGCCTATCTCGGCGTGGCCAAGGCAGACCACACCGAGGGCGGGATTACCTATGAGGCCGCCAAGGCCAGCGGGTGGGAGAGCCCGGAGGTATAAGAGACAGGAGGTGCAGCAATGGGTTAATCCGCACCGGCAGACATGGCAAATCCCCGGTGCGAGGTATGCACCGGGGATTTTTTCTGATTTTTTCGACCATCGAGTAACCGCGCGGCGTCTCGCAGGCGCAGGTCATCAAAGCCGCCGTCGAGGCATTTTTGGCCGAATAACGGCCTTTGGCGCAGGCAGCATAGCCGCGGGTACTCCACTGCCCGCGGCATCCACAAAGGAGGCTGCCATGGCAAAGTATCATTACACTACCGAGCAGTTGTCTCAGCTGCGCGCCTGCCCCTGGTTGACCGACCGGGAGCGCCGCATCTTTGACCTGTACTACCGCCGCGGCTGGCACATCGAGGCAGTGGCCGCGGAACTCGACGTATCCCGCGGGACCATCAACAACGACCTGCGCCGGATTCGACGCAAAATGCACTAAAAATGGCCGTCGTTTGTCTGTAAATTGGACAGGCGGCGGCACTTTCTTTGCTATGATTTAACCGGTCGACCGAACAAATCAAATCAAAAGGAGAGTTGCACATGGAAATGAACTATGCCAGCAAGGGCGTGGCGAATGCGGGCCTGACCACAGGTATCATCGGTTCTGCGCTGGGCGGCCTGACGGCGCTGGGAGGTCTGGGCGGCCTCTTCGGCGTCGGACGCTGTGCCAACAACGACCAGCAAAGCGTGCCGGTCTCGCGTTATGACCTCGAAAAGGAGCAGCAGATTGCGGAGCTCAAATCGCAGCTTGCCCTCCGGGATGCTAACACCTACGGCGACCAGAAGGCGCTGGAGCTCTATCGCTACATCGACAGCCGTCTGCAGGAAATCAACGCCAAGCTGGCGGCGCAGGCGGTGAATAACCAGGCGACGAAGGACAGCTTCCAGCTGGTGACGGAGCGTCTGGAGTGCGCGAAGTCGGAGCTGGGAGAGGCCATTTGCCGTGAGGCTGCAGCGCGTAAGTGCGGTGACAACACCATCGTCAATTACGTCAACGCCACGTTTTATCCCAAAATGGTGGCGGACGTGACCACCGGCACCACCACCGTGGCCCAGACCACGTACAACCCGCTGCCCGTCGACAACTGCGGCTGCTGAGTTCACAGGGCCGGAGCCATAGCGGCTCCGGCCCCACATCAAGGAGGATATTATGGTAACCATCGACCAGATTGAGACCGGCGTGGCTGCGTATGCCGACCGTGAAATCCTGCCAAAACTGCCGGGGTCCAGCGGCCAGCGGCTGCTGGCCGGAGCGGCCCTGTCCCTGCTCATCCGGGGCTACGGGCAGCAGCTGCGGAATTATAAGCCTTCTCAGTTAGTGGAGACGCTGGGAATTTTTGACGCCGACCACAACGTCGACCTGGACAAGCTGCGGGATGCCGTCATGCCGCGTATCCCCGATGAGGGCGTGACTTTTGACCTGGACGTCCCGCTGATGGCGCCAATCCAGCTGCGGATTCGGCGGGATGATATCAACAAGCTGTATCAGACTATCATGGGGGTGTAAACATGCAACCTGAGCTGATTGCCAAACTGCTGGCGCAGCTTGGCGAAGAACTGCACGACGTGCAGGGCTATGCCAAACTGTCCGCGCAGGCAGAAGCCGTTGGAGACAACAACACGGCCATGCTGCTGGAGCTGATTCGGCGGGACGAAAAGCAGCATGCCACCGTGTTGCATGACATACTGGATACCCATGCCCCGGACGCCCTGCGCGCAACCATGCAGAGCAACCCGCAGCTGGCCGAGGCGTGGAATCAGTTATAAGTAGTACATGATGGTGTATCGACCGCCTTACACCAACATGTACCACTGCGCCGGAGTTACTGCGCAGCGTGATAATACACCCGCAGTAGGTTATTTTCGCGGTCGAAAATCACGGACTGCAGCAGGCCCGCGGCTGCGGTGTGTTTGTCCTCGGTCGAGACGCTGTCATCGCGCAGCGTGGCCAGCACGCGGCGTATATCCTGCCGCAGCCCGGCGGAGAGGTCCTCTGGGTCATCTGCAACTGCCGCTTGCTCGGCTTCCAGCGCTGCAATTTGCGCCGTTAGCGCGGCCTTGCCGTGGCTGTAATCCTCCAACGTCTCCACGCCCGCCAGATATGCGTCCCGGAGCCGGTCAACCCGGCGACGCAGGGCGGCGATGGAGCGCTGCGTATCGTCCCGGGCGGCAGCCGCCCTGCGCTGCGCCTGCTCAAATCGCAGGGAGCTGCCGTCCTCGGCATCGGCTTCTAGCTGCTGCACCACGGCGGCCTCCAGCCGCTCAGCGCTGATGTGCTGCGTTGTGCTGCAGCTGCCGCGCACGGCGTAGTTGCATTTAAAGTAGCTGCCGTACTGCGCGCCGGAGAGAATCAGCGTAGCGCCGCAGTTGGCACACCGCACAATCCCACATAGCCAATGCTTGCGCTGAACGCCGACGGGCTTGCCCTTGTAGGGGTGAGTCCGTTTTTGCTCATCCAGCCGCGCCTGCGCGGCGTCAAACAGCGCCTGGTCAATCAGCGGCTCGTGGGGGCCTTTGGCCGTGATAATGTTTGGATTGTCAAATTTTCGGCGCGTTTTGCCGGATGGGTTCCAGCGCAAAAACCCAACATATACGGGGTTGCGCAGGATATACTCTACTGTCCGATTTTCTATCGGGTTTCCGCGCCGGGTGCGGACGCCCAGCCCGTTGAGCCAGCGGGCAAGCGCAAAGACGGCATCCCCGTCGACGTAACGCCGGAATATCTGCCGGACGTAGTCCGCTGTCTCCGGGTCAGGTACCAGCGTGTGATTTTGGACGGTGTAGCCAAAGGGCGGTGTGCTCTGCAGCCCGCCTTGTTTGGCTTTTTGCGTCATACCCTTTTTTACTTCTTCGCCGAGGTTGACGGAGTAGTATTCCGCCATGGCCTCTAGCAGCGGCTCGATGAGGATGGACGTTTTGTCGTCGCTCAGCGGCTCGGTGATGGAGATGACGCGGACGCCGCACTCCCGCAGCAGCATGGACTTGTACACCACGCTATCCTCCCGGGAGCGCGCAAAGCGGTCGAGCTTGTGCACCAATATCACATCAAACGGATGGTCCTTGCGTTTGGCGGCAGCAATCATCCGTTGGAATCCGGGGCGCTTTGAGGCGCTGCGGCCGGAGATGCCCTCGTCCCTGTAGATATGTGCCGGGTCGAGGATATAGCCGTTGTCGTCTGCGTAGCGCTGCAGCGCAGCCAGCTGCGCCGCGGGGGAATACTCGGTCTGATCCTCTGTAGATACGCGGATATAGGCCGCGGCGAGCTGTGCCATGGGGTTACCTCCATATGGTCTATCGCCCCGGGCGGGGCGCATCCGCGGATGGTGCGGGGGCCCATTGCCCGGGGCGTGATTAACATAATTAGTGCCGGAAAAACCCGACGGCGCCGTTGCTTAGATCATAATACAGCAGCCCGATGACGCCGACCAACACGCAAAACAGCACGATGCCTAAGATATAGTTCAGGCGGCGCTGCTGACGCAGCTGCGTCAGCAACACGTCAATCTGGGCGCGCAGAGAATCAATGGTGTCATGCGTGGCGTCGTAGGTCTGACCTGCGCTGCTGCGCGTCGCAGATAACTCACCCTCCAGATGATGGACGCGGTCTCGCAACGCAGACGTCTGCTGCCCGGATTCCACGGCGCATATCACGGCGGGCCAGCTCCCGCCCAGCAGCACCTGCAGAATAGGTGAGAGCGTCTCGATACGATAGTTGCTGCCCGGGCCGCCAAACACACGGTTGACCGTGGCAATAGATACTCCGGCACGCGTGGCGATATCATCATTCGTCATGCCCAGCGCGGCCTTCCGGCGGCGCATCCAATCTACCAATTCGTCCGGGCTCATGGCGGCGAACTGGGGGCCGGAGCAAGAGATACCCAGCCGGTCACAAGTGACACAATCAATGGCCAACAAGTCATTACCCCCCCCTTTTTTTTAACAGAAAATTAGCAAAACTATCACGCGTGATAGGAAAACTGCACTTGGTGATAGTTTGGCTATCACAGGTGATAGTCAAACTATCACCTGTGAGCATTGACAATCCGGCGGCGTCTGCTATGCTGTAACCACAGGCACATCAGCCTGCGCCACAGGCCGCGGGGGCCGCTGGTGGAGCAGCGACCCCCGCAAACACAGCCGTTGTCATCACGTTAATTATACCACAGATTAACGAGATGACAACGGGAGAATCTTTTTTCGTGCAAAGTCGACAATCCAACGCGGGTACATTTGTGCAGCCTGCTACACGATATTCCGGTTCTTCCCGTAGTAGATGGTTCCCTGCGCCAGCTTCCGGCGGTAGCTGCAGGCCAGCGCCATTTCTTGCGCCGGGTTGACGCATTTGCGGGCGTCGCTGCAACTGGCGTAGTAACTGCAGCAAGAAAACAACGGCGGCAACTGCGGGACGATATCATCCAGCGCCGCCAGTACGGCGTCGAGCGCCGCAGAAAAGCACTCTATGTTGTCAATGCTGAGCCGGACATATCCGCTGTCTGCCTTCTGTTCTGGGAGCCGGATGGGCTGCACACTTTCGGGCAGCCTCGTCCCGTAGACCGCGATATATCGCTTTGCCGTCCGTTTTGTCTCCCGACTACAGACGCGGCATACCGTTGTACCGCGCAGCATAATCGACGTGTGCGTCAGGCCCTCTTTGATGGTGATATCGCGGTTGCCACAGATACCGCCCATATGGTCCATCATGGCCTGTGTTATGTATGCAACGAGTTCCGTCTCATCCTTTAGGTTGACGTTCGGGTATTCAAACAGGCTTGTCTGGTTCATCGCACCATATCCCCCGCAAAATACGGCGTGGCATAGCCAGGCCGTTTCGCCAGCATCTCCAGTGCTGATGCACAATCCGCCTCGTCTATGATGGACTGCATGATACCTGCGCAAGCCCGTGCATCATCAAGCGCATTGTGATGATGCGGCAGGTCAACCCCGTAATGTACGGCGCAGGCATCCAGGCTGTGTTTCCCGTTAAAATTTTTGCGGCACATCTGTAGCGTGTCAACAGCCCAGAGGTTCGGCATATTAAGTTCAAAGGAGCATACCAATACCGGAAAATCAAACGGCACATTGTGTGCAACGATTGGCCAGCGTGGCGAGAAAAACTCTTCTATCTGCGGCCAGAGTTCTGCAGCGGTTGGCGAGTCTATCACGTCTGCTGCCGTGATTCCATGTACGGAGACATTCCCGGCAGAAAAGCTGCCTGGCGGCTTAATCAGGCTATAGAACGATGCGATTTCCTCGCCGTCATCATAAGCTACGATACCGACGGCACAGGCGCTGTTGTTCCGCCGGTTGGCGGTCTCAAAGTCAATTGCCACAAAATCCATGTTATCACCATCCGAATTGACAATTATATATATATATATCATGATATCACGGAATGTGGTCAACGCAAGGCTAAAATTGCCGGATTGACGATTTTTGTCTGGTTGCACAAGTTTACATGCTACGTCTTGGCAAATCTGACGAAACGCCCTATAATATACCCACCGTGAGCACGGCAAAAAGCCTATCATATCATCGGCCAAGCGCCGAAGAGGGAGGAACACATGGATAGCTACACCGCCCAACTGCTGGAAATGCATCACGCCGCCACGGATAAGAGCGCCTTTGTCGCCCTGTTTATTCGAGCAGCCCTTGCGACCTTGCGAGGCTCCGAACCATCTCCACTAACGCCGCTTTCTGCTCGTCTGGCAGAAGTTGACATATCGCCAGAATCGCAGCATCAGCCTGCCCCATGCCAAACAGGTGCACAAATTCGTCTGGCGTCAGCTCATCGCCATGAGCCTGCAGCCACGCCCGTACATCCGCCGCGCTGATATCAGCGGCTGCTGCATCCGCCTCTTCACCCCCGCGCCCTTCCGGCGCGGGGGTTTTTGCATCCTCGCGCAGTAGGTATGCAACGGTGACGCCAAAATAATCTGCTATGGATTGTAGTGACGCGTCAGTAGGCATAGACCCGCTCTTCCATCGGGTCACAGATGACTTTTGGAATCCTATTTCCTGAGCGACAGCGCTGGGCGATTTTTTTATTGAGTTGCAAAGCCTTACGTAGTTGTCATAGAACACAAATTTCACCGTCCATATTTATGCAGTTTGCCTAAAGTTGCAAAAGTACACACAGCACACTTGACAGTTGCATTAGTACACTGTATAATCAGGACAACGGTTGACAAAGTTCACAGCGCCGCCCAATTAATTACACTCTAGCCGTGTGGATAAATCATAACACGCGCGGTTAACTTTTTCAACCAAACCATTTGAGGAGGTGCACATTTGTATGCCTGCACAATGGACCGGCGATTTGCTAGGGGAAATGCACGTAAAGGATATATCAATCTCCCAGTTGGCCGAAGAGCTTGGCGTTACAAAGCAGTATGTCAGCATGGTTCTCCACGGGCATAGATCCCCGCCTGATGCCGAGGAGCGTTTTCGCGCCGCCGTAGAGCGCCTAAGCGCAGGGCTGGAGGTAAGCTAATGGCAGACCAACCGTGGTACATCAAGCTGCAGGAGCCGCTCTGGCAGGCAATGGACGGTATTATGCTAAACAAAAAGCGCAGCCGCCGGGAGGTGCAGCTCTATTTCGACATGCTGGACAGACTGTGTCAGCTCAAAACGCTGGAGATGCTGGAGTGGTTCCGGTCACAGCAGGTTGAGCGCTGACCGCCTCAGCACCGGTCAGACCGCCCAACGAGGTAGTCCAGCGAGACGTCAAAGTAGTCCGCGAGGGCACAGAGCATTTCAAAGCTCGGGGACCGTTTCCCTTTTTCGAGCAGGCGGACCGCCTCGCCGGTGACGCCGAGGCAGGAGCCTAATTCGACAAGACTGACCCCGCGGGCCGCTCGCAGCGCGGCAAATTGTTCGGCAAAATTTTTTCGATAATCCATAGTAAGCCCCTTGACAATACAACTGTGAGTTGCTAATATATAGACACCAACTCAGAGTTGGAGTCTAGGAAGGGAGAGCAATGACAAACCAATTGGCAGCCATCCGCACAGCACGTGGGTGGACGAGAGAATACGTGGCGGCTGCAGTCGGAATCACGGCAGAGGCTGTCCGCCTGTTGGAAACCGGCCGCCGGAAACCATCCTACGACGTGCTGTGCAAACTCGAAGACCTGTTTGGCCTGAATCACAGAGACCTTTTCAAGGTCTCAGGCGATGGTACCAGCACCGCCTGAGACATGCGCGAAGAGTTGTGTCGCCCGAACGAAAATCGTTTCCCGCGCAGCTCTATTGTACGCGTACAAGCATTTTTTGTCAAAGCAAAAATAGAGTAAATCGAAAGGAAGTGGCAGTGTGGCAAAGCGCAAGGAATACCCGCCTATCAGGACGGAGTCCTACGTCCGGATTAACGGGGAGTGGACCAACACCCAGCAGCTGGATCCGACGCAGAAGCGCTGGCTCAGCGACTGGATCCGGCTGACGCTGCTGCGACAGAAATACCCGGGCTACCGCATCTGGAGCCCGGAGAACCCCGATATCTAACTTACATCGTCCGCCGCCGTGCCGGGGAAGCAATCATGCAGCTCGCCCCGGGCAGACACACAACTCAATACCGGGGGGCAGGAGACCGGCTCCTGTCCCCGGCACAGCGGCGGACAAGCCATAGGAGGCAATATGCCTATGCCATATATCCCACACAAATCCAACGACAAGGTGCTGCGCCCCGCCGTCGCCGAAATCGACCGGCGGCGCAGAATCATCAAAGAGCTGCGACGGGCGCACAGCATCGCCACGCAGACAGAGCTGGCCGCCCGGCTGGGTGTCTCGCAGCCGCTGCTGTCTACGCGCCTGACGGGCCGGGTGGACATGACCATGACCGAGCTGCAGGCCCTGATTTACGCACTGGATTTGACCGACGGAGAGATTATCTCGCTGCTCCGGCCGGACGAAGGAGGTACCTATTATGTCCGAAAATAACAATCGCAATCCCAACTGCACACTGGGCCGAAATCAGTACGATTGTGCCCTGATTTGGAGCTCTGGCTGCGCCCACTGCGGATGGTTCCTGCCGGAGATTCAGCGCCGCAAGGCGCTGCTCAAGACTGAGGGCCTGACCCTCCGCCCGAACGGGCTTCAGACGATGGACGTCACCCCGCCGGACTACGTCCCCAACACCGACACCGAGGAGGCGAATGTCGATGGCTGAAAAGCGGATGTTTACGATGAAAATCTGCGATTCTGACGCATTTCTGGACATGCCTCTGACTGCGCAGGCGCTGTATTTCCACCTCTGCATGAGGGCTGATGATGACGGATTTATTTCCAGCCCGAAGCGCATTGTCCGCCTCATCCGCGCCAACGACGATGATTTCAAACTTTTGCTGGCCAAGCGATTCCTGCTGGGCTTTGAGTCCGGCGTTATCGTCATTAAACACTGGCGGATGCACAACGCCATCCGTGCTGACCGTTACCGCCCGACGGATTGCCAGGAGGAGCTGTCCACACTGGCCATCAAGCCGAACAAGTCCTACACCGACCACCCGGGTGACAATCTGCTCCCGGCTGGCGGTCAGTTGGTTGCCACGGCGTCAACCGCATGGTTGCCGGATGGTTGCCACGCGGTTGACAATGCGTCAGACGCGCGGGAGACAGGTGGTTGTCAGGTGGTTGCCAGTCCGGTTGACACCCGGTTGCCAGACGGTATGACACCCGGGGACGATTCCGCGCCCCCAGATATAGGT
>ERZ1034976.873-NODE-873-length-26118-cov-21.387599_pt1 | contig 26118 bp, 31 predicted proteins | sample MGYA00520623_ERZ1034976 | MGnify/ENA primary metagenome ERZ1034976 (study PRJEB33766, sample SAMN09781774) | gut metagenome | biome: gut microbiome | host: Homo sapiens | place: Madagascar | study: EMG produced TPA metagenomics assembly of the PRJNA485056 data... | reverse complement strand
TAATCGCTTCAACATTTATATATTATATATTTATGTCTATACAATGCGTATACACCATCTATACACAAAACGTATATACACCTATACACACAATACAAAATAACCAACAAAGGAGCCTATCAATGAAACATTCTAACAAGAAACTTCCATCAGAGTATTTGTCGGACTTTTTAAATTTCATTTCGGAAACACGAGCGTCATACAATTTATGCTTACAAGAACTAAAAAATCAAGAGCAACTCACACAAGATTATTTACATAGCCTTGAGCTTGATGGTCTTAAGTGTGAAGAGCGAAGCAAAGTTGCCACAAAACTTGCTATTAACCGCAAAGATAGGCGCTATTTTAAGGACAGAATAGAAGAATATCAACCACTTATAGATTTTGCCTCAGATCCGCAAAACAAAAAAATTATAGATAAATTAACACAGGTTCTTGGTGAGATGCGCAAGCAAGAGCGCTATCACAATAACAGAACTTATTACCCAAGAATTCTAAAAGAGCCAAAAAAGAACTAATTGTATATTAAGGAGGATAAAATATGAATAAAGAAACAGATTTTCAATTAAATGAATCATACAAACACATTAAACCATATCTCAATATTGTACCAGAGCTTAAAGAAATGTGTGACCAATGTGAAAGATATTGTGGTAAAGAGCACAACTATGAAGAATGCAGAAGCATGATGTGTTTTAAATTTTTTCTTGCTTTTGCATATTTAGAATGGGCAAATTCATAAAATAAACGATGAAAGGACATTTTAACCTATGAATGATATTAACGAAACATGCTATGAACAAACAGTGGATAGAGAAACAGGAGTTGTGTCAACAAATGAGCGTAAATGGATAAACAAACTCACAAAGCTCGCAGAGGCGCATCCAAACGAGGTGCACATCATGAAGCTTCCAGAAGAAAACTATGGCGCTCTTTTAATTGCAGTTCCCAAAACTTGGTTTAAGATTAGCCCGCCAAGGCAGCGCACGTTATCTGAAGAACAAAGAGCTGTTTTGTCCGAAAGACTTAAAGATGCTCGTCAAAAACGTACATAAGCAATGTAAGAAATTAATCATAAATGTTTGATAACTAATTTGCATGTATAAGTTTACCTATAAACACTTTTATTTAAATTAGCTTACAGAAATAACACATAGAATGAGAGAAATACAAAGAGGTGGTTATATGGAATGTAATGAAATAAGAAATTTATATTTTGAGCGCTCAAATGGTGAGCACATTCTCTTGCTCGAAAATTGTACAGAAAACGATGCGCTGACTGCAATGAATGAATTTCTACGCAACCATAACTATGCGGCACCATATATAAGAAGCTGGGAAGTAAATGAGCAAAAATGGTATGATGTTGGAAGTCACACGGAGTTTTTTATATGGAGCAAAAACACTTGACTTTTTTCTATATTTTACGGAATAATACTAACAGCATAAAATAACTAAGGAGGGCATTAATATGTATGGAGCATGGTTCTTAATTCCGTTATTTGTGATAGGGTTGAAGTGTATTGAGATTAAATATGGCAATAATACAAAATAATTAATATAATAGATATGTGTGTGACATGTTGTAGTGCATCCGAGAAAAAGAATATGTTGATAGGACAGAACTATTGGGAGTGAAAAAAATGAGTGAAATTGGTAAAAAATATAATGATTGGACTATTATCGACGACGCTCCAGATAGAGTTGATGCCGCGGGAAAACATCATAAAAGATATTTGTGCCAATGTAAATGTGGAAACAAAGTGGTTAAGGGTTTTTATAAAATAAAAAATGGAGCAAAGATGTGTAGGGATTGTTATTTAAAAATATTGCCTCAAAATGGCATCCCGTGTGAGCAACACGACAATGTTAAAAACAGAAGTGTTCCAAAAAGTAACACAAGTGGTTTTATTGGCGTATCATACAATAAGAATGAGCATAAATGGTGTTCTTATTTGTGCTGCAATAACAAAATATATCATTTGGGATATTATGTAGATAAAGCTGACGCTGTTGTTGCAAGATTAAAAGCAGAGCAAGAATACTTTGGGGAGTTTGCCCCGCAAGAGCATTTGTTTGAAGAGTATGGTATTGAATAATAAAACAAGTTGAGGCGGTGGTTTATATTGAAATTACAAAAAACGCATACATATGCATTAAAACTTCATAGCAGCTTTCTCGCAGGAAAAGGATGGAATTATACTACATCGATAAAAAACATTCGACAGGATCATTGTGCTGTAGTAAGCTTAAATGATAGTCAAGTTCTAAGATGGCTTGAAAAAATGAATCATAAAGAAGATTCTGATGTAAAAGCAAGACAGATTAAAGACGAAATTAAAGAACTTAAAACACTTCCGTCTAATAAAAATAATAAAAGACTTATTAGTGAAAAGTATGACGAATTGTATAAAATGCGTTTTACACAAGATTATATGATGGTAGTATTTGATAAAAAATCACATTATGATAGGGCGCGAAAAGGTTTTACTATTACAATAGATGGCAAAGAAATAAGATATAGAAGGTTTATTGGAACTGCAAATTCAATTAAAAAAAGTACAATTATTTTTATAAATGAAGAAAAATACGACAAGTTGATGTGGCACATGAATAATGGTAGAGATATGAATAAAGAAATGGTTCCAGCAAAATTAGAAGCATATTTGTCTCTTGCTTGTTCTGGGAGCGTTCCTTTAAAAGAATTTCCGCGTGTCGCAGTTGTCAATGATTGCATCACATATCCTATAATTCCAGAATTAATTCATTTGGATTATACTGACGAATCAAAAGATGAACCAGTTAGGAGTATATTATATAATCAAAAAATTGAAATGAATGGTTCTGATGGATTTGGGTTAATGACTCCAGAATTTTCAAAACGTGTAAATGCGCAATTTGGAGGAAATCCAAATGAATGTATAACTTTTAATTCAAGGTGTGCTTTTGTCAAAGGCATGCTAGTACCATTTGATTTTGTGGATTTTGCGGAAAAGAAAGCCAACAGTAATTATATTATTAAAGACGCGTGGGGAAATGAGCAAGATATACGAAATATAGATGTAATATTGACTGTTTCTATGCTGAAATTATGGGATAGTTATAAATCTTGTGAAGATTACGTCGCTAACTGCAAAGAACATGATTTTGAATTTAGTATAGCAAAGACAGCACCACATAAGTTGGATTCACAACAAACGTCGAATTATCAATTTCTTCAGGGATATACAAATTTATCAGATGATGACATTGATGAGTTAATTTTTCCTACGGTAAATAATATAAAAAATGCTTTAGGATTAGATTGGAAACAGCTTATTTTATATATGTGTGGTAAAGGGCTTGACGAAAAAACATATAAATACGCAGATGTTGTTGCACGGGCAATTATGATATGTCCAGACATTGTTAATGATAAATATGTTCGTTCGCGTATTGAAAAAATGATTAAAAAACGAATTCGTGAATCCATGATTGGCAAACTTGATTTTAGAGGGAATTTTCAAATAATTACTGGCGATCCGTATTGTTTAGCAGAGTCAATCTTTGGGCTGGAAAAGAATGGATTGTTAAAGTCTGGAGAGGCATATAGTAAATATTGGGTAGATTTAAATGTTAACAAAGTTGCTGCTTTTAGGGCCCCGATGTTAACACATAATAACACGGCTTTGTTAAATATTGTACACAATGAAGATATTGATTATTGGTTTCAATATATAAAAAGTACGCTTGTATTAAACAACTTCAGTGATATCTGCATGAGGGAGTGTGGGTGCGACTATGATAGTGATACCTTGATGACTACAGATAATAATGTTTTGGTGAATAAATACCGCCTACTTCCAGCTATTGACTGTGTTTCATTAAAACCTAACAAAACTATACCCACAGAAGATGATTTTGTAAAAAGTGAAAAAAAAGGATTTATTGACAAAATAGGGTCAATTACAAATGTAGGCACGGCTCAATTAAATATGCAAGCTGGATATAATCCAGATACGGAAGAATACAAACAGTTAGGATATCGTGTTGAATGTTGTATGCTACTACAGCAGTCAGCTATTGATGCTGTGAAAGGTGCTTGGAGTAGACCTACACCAGCTCATTGGATAAATCGTTCTGCTAATGTTGTGAATGACGGCGACAGCGAAGATGTTATTAAAACGAAGTTGTTTAATCAAAAATTAGTGACTAAAAAACCATATTTCTTTATATATAATTATGATTATGTTTATAAAGACTATATGAAATATATTAAAAATGTTGACGCAAACTCTGTTTTAAGATTTGGAAAGTCTCTTGATACTTTATTGAAGTCAAAGAACTTAAGCGAAGATGAAGAAAAATTTGTTAAAGATTATTACGAATATATGCCAGTTGATTGTTCTCCTGGAACAATTAATAGAATATGTTGGAAAATTGAAAATGAATTTAAGACAATAGACGTGTTGCCTGATGCCAATTTTGATTATCATATACTAACATCTAATACTCCATATAATAGTGATGATTTTGATGCTGTTAAAAAGTTATATAAACAATATATACAAATATCACGAGAGATTAATAAAACATATGCTACTAAAAATGATAATACATCTTTGGATGATATGATGGAAGATTTATATTTAGCAAAAGAAAGAATATATGAGCAATGTTTGGCTGCATGCAATAGCGAAAAGGCATTAACCAATATTTTGCTTGAACTGTGCTACAATTCTGGCGGTTCTAAATATGTTGTTTGGGATTTGTGTGGAGAACAAATTATCCAGAATTTACTTGAGAAAAATAATTATAAATATGTATTTCCATCAAAATATCAAAACGGGAATATAATATTTGATGGTGAAAAATTTTCATTAAAAGAGGTATATGTTAATGAAGAGTGTGATTTTTGACGAAAAAAGAGACATAGAAAGTGTTATTCAGTCTGGAGAAGTTACTCAGGATTCCGTTAATAAAATTATTAGTAGCATGGCGAAATATAATTTTTATATTAAAGATATGCGTGATGAAGATAATTATAATAATATTTCTGAATGGCTAAAAATGCACTATTCTTTATATATAGAGACTGAATTTGACAGTAAGATTAGGGAAAAAATTAAGGCAGCTCATAAATATGGACTGTTATTGAGTGACAACATACAGGTATATCAAAAAGAACTTGATACAATATTGTTCGCAAATGATATTAAATTTGAAAAAGTATTATTTACATTATTATGTATTGCTAAATTACAAAGAAATGTGCTTGGGTATCAAAACGGTAAATATAAATTTGCGCTTACTAATATATTTAAATTGGCGCGTGTACATATACCATCCACTGATAGAGGTATATTTATGCATCAATTATTAGAACAGGGATATATTGGAGCTCCATTTATTAATAGCGATGATAGTAGATGGGTAAATTTTATTTGCGAAGAAGGGAATCCTATTATAGAAATTTCCGAGTTAGATTTCTATGAACTTGCATATGTATATTTAAGTTGGAAAAATGATGGAAAAGGATATGGGCGATGCGAATGCTGCAATAGACTAATGAAAAAATCAAAAACAAAACCAAAAAGATTTTGTGAAAGTTGTTCAAAATTAATAGGAGATGTGCCTGATGATAAAAAAGTTATGTTGTGTGTAGATTGTAACAAACCAGTATATATTGATAAATTTGACTCTCAAACTTGTCGTTGTGAAGAATGTCAGTCAAATAATAGAAGAGAGTCGTATAATAAATATAATGCAAAACGTAGAGGAAAAGATGTGCTTTGACCACAGACCCTCAAAAACTCATACACAACAAAATAATTAGGAAAAACCGATGGTTTTTGGCTATATACAATATTTAAACCATCTTTTTGTAGATAATGGGGATATATATTTATATTTTCCTATCAAAAAAAATTTTAAACAGAAACAAACAAAAGGAGATTACATTTATGGACGGATTACTTGATAATATTTTGATTGGTATGCCGGAAGGAACAGCAAATCTTCAGTTACCAGATCCTGAATTAAGAGATTATTACAGAGACGAACAGGATAGGATTTTTTGGGTTGATTCATCTATTGATGAAAATTTACTTTCATTAGTTAAAATGATTATGCGTTGTAACAGAGAAGACAAAGACGTCCCAGACGAAGACAGAAAGCCTATTAAAGTGTTTATTGATTCTCCTGGCGGCGATGTTCAGGCATTATATACAACAATTAAAGCAATTGAAATGAGTAAGACTCCTGTGTGGACAATCAATTATTGTACCGCCTATAGTGCTGCAGCGGACTTAATGGCATCTGGACATAAGCGTTTTGCGCTTAGGGGAACCAATTTTATGGTCCATAACGGAAGTTGTAATTATGGCGGTCAAGTCGATCAGGTTGAGTCTATGAAAAAATATTTTGATAAGCTGAGTAAAAAAGTTACAGACAACTTTTTGGCTAGAACAAAGGTTGATCCCAAGGTGTTCAAGAAAAAAGCCGTCAGCGACTGGTTCTTTGATGAGGAAGAGGCGCTTGAAATGGGCGTAATTGATGAGGTTGTTAGTTCGTTTGATATTTTATTTTAATTAACATAAGGGAGCCAAGTTATGGCTAAAAATAAAGATAAAATCAAAATTTCTTTTATTGGAGAGGCTGCACATGATGTTACAGGATCTTCTATCTGGATACAAACACCAGATAGACAGATCTTGTTAGAGTGTGGATTGTATCAAAGTTGTGGTAGTACTCTTGAGGCATATAAAGTAAATAGCAAACATTTTGCTTTTAAGCCAAAAAATATAGACTATTTATTTGTTCTACACAATCATGCAGATCATTTATGCGCAGCTCCAAGGCTTTATGCTAAAGGATGTAATGCGCCAATGATAATGCCACAAGGATCTTATGATATTGCTGAGATTCTGTTGAGAGATAGTGCAAATATAATGAGATATGACGCAGAAGAGCTTTCTATTAAATTTAAAAGAGATTACGTTCCAATCTATACGGATTCAGGTGTTGACGTGTGTCTGAATCATTATATTGAATATCCGATAGGAGAAATTATATATCTTGACGAATATATAAAATTCAGATTCATACCATCTGGCCATATTCTTAATAGTGCACAGTTGGAACTTTGGATTACTTGTGGAAATTTAACAAAAAAATTTTATATACGTCAGATATTGGTAATATTCATATAAAAAAATATTATACAAATACATTTGAGGCGTGTGAACGTGCTGATGTATTGATTGGAGAGACAACATATGCTCGTCAGCCAAAAATTGCAGATGCTAAAATGCGAGAGAAAGATATAGAAAAATTAGAAAGTGCAGTTAGGCAAACGTGCTGTGACGAAAATTCAAGAGTGCTTATACCAGTATTTTCTAATGATCGAACACAAAATATGTTGACATATTTATTTGATATTTTTGGCAATGATACAAATTTTGATATTCCTATTTTGGTTGATTCACCGATGGCAACGCGTTGTTGTGACGCATATTCTCGTATATTGGATGGCGAAGATGCCGCAAAATGGAAAGAAGTGCTTAGATGGAAAAATATACACTTTGTAGAAGATTCAGCGGAAAGCAAAGAGTGGAGAGACGCAAATGTACCAGTGGTAGTTCTGGCAAGTTCTGGAATGATTGTCAAAGGACGTTCTACTGGATGGGCATGTAGTATGCTTCCGAAGTCGAAAGATAGGATTGTTTTTTGTGGATTCTCAGCAGATGGCAGTATAGGTTCCATTATCAAAGAGGGGAAACAAAAAACTATTACTATTAGTGGAAAAAAATGTCCTAATAAATGCCAAGTTACTAATCTTATGAGTTTTACGTCACATTGTCAGAGGGATACGTTGTTGGAGTATTATAGCTCTGTTCAGTGCGAAAAAGTTGTGTTAGTACATGGAGAAATGGAAAGCAAAATTGAGTTCGCAAAAGAGCTGCAAGATGCCATATTTAAGAACGATAATACAGGCAGGGTTATAGTTGCGCAACGTGGGTATGAGTTATCTCTATAACAATATAAAATAATTTATTAAATAAATTAAGGAAAAGTATTATGTCAGATATTAAAAGGAATTTTAAAGTATCAGCAAAAGGTGTTCTCGGAATTGATGCAGGCGGTAGAATGACAATATCTGTAGAAGATGAAGGAGATTACGACCTTTCAAAAATTCTCGAAGACTTCGATGGCAGAGAAATTAAGCTCCAAGTCACGTATGATGAAGATTATGGCGTAGACATGGATGAATCCACAGGAGAAGTTATTGAATAAACATCTCCTACAGGCTATTTTATAGCACACTTGTAGGCGGTTTGTATATATGGGAGTAGAGTAGCCGTGCTCCATACTTATAGGAAGTACAACTGTAAGTGAAGTCCAATAGGACACACGGCGAATCATGCTGGTGTGGCTCAATGGCAGAGCAGCTGATTTGTAATCAGCAGGTTGTTGGTTCGACTCCGATCACCAGCTTCAATAAGCCTATTTCATTAAGTTTACGTTTGTGCGATTAAGTTCATTACTTTACTATGATTTCTGTAAAAAATGCATCGGTGCGCAACGAAGTTCTTTGGACAATAGGCGTTATATAGCGGAGTAGAGCAGTCTGGTAGCTCGTCGGGCTCATAACCCGGAGGTCGTAGGTTCAAATCCTACCTCTCGCAATTAAAATATTCACAATAATATAGGAGGAGAATTTATGATAGTTACCAGAGAACAGTTGGTAAAAAAGATGGCTAGTGAAACTGGGTTTTACCAGAAAGACTTGCGGTTAGTGTTTGATGCATTGGGAGATGTGATGTTGGAATATTTTAATAAAGCAACAGAAGATGATGATATTTTAGTGCAATTATTTTCAGGTTGCAAAGTTGGATGTTCTATAGTACCAGAAAGAACAAGAGTTAATCCGAGGACACAAGAAAAAGTAACTTGTAAGCCAACCGTTAAACCGAAGGCGCAGTTCTCAATGAATTTTAGACGAGCAATTCAGGAAAATTACGACGAGAAGATGGAGGAATAATCCATCTTTTTTGCTATAAAAATAAAGGATCAATAGATTTATGGACGACAGAAAGATTGCAGAAGATTTACGAGTGGGTAAATTTGTAAAAGAGTATAAAAGGAGAAGAAGGAAATGAATCAAGATATATTAAAGAGGTTGCCTCATGAGAATGAGGCAGAATATATATTTAGGGTTGGACAGGCAAAGGATTCTGGTCTTTTAGATAAAACGTGGGCTGAAATTTCTCCTATTTTGAATAGAGAATGTGGTTACGGAGAGGAAGATTGGAAAAGTGAATCCGCTTGGCGCAAAAGATATCGTAATTATCTTGAGGCTTATGAGCAAATTTTTAGTAAATCACAATTTACTAAATCACGATTAGATGATATTGCCGAACAGAAACGAGAGATAGAAAAGGCGATAATTAAGCTTCGTGACGAAAGAACTGATTACCAGAAGTCACTGCGTGAAGATGCGAGAAGAGAATCTTTTATTGAGTTGGTTGAGCGATCAATAGCAAAAAATATAGAATCATTCAACTACAAAGCATCTCCTGTTATAAATAGTGACGACGACATGGTTGTTTGCTTGTCTGATTTACATGCTGGGATTGAAATAGATAATTGGTGGAATGTTTATAATACCAAGATTTTAAAAAACAGATTGCATAAATATCTTAATGAAATTCGTAAAATCCAAAAAACGCATCAGTGTAAAATATGTCACGTTGTTCTTGGTGGTGATGCTATTTCTGGAGCAATTCATGAGAATTTAAGATTGCAAAATAATGAAAATGTGATTGAGCAATTAAAAATTGTTATTACATATATAGGTGAATTTATTTATATTCTTCAGGAATGGTTCGAAAGTATTAATATTTATAGTGTTTCTGGGAATCATTCGCGTTTAAACCCCAACAAGGAATATCACTTGAAGGGAGAAGAACTCGAAGAAATGATTCCTTTTTGTTTAAAAATACAATTCGCACAAAACGACAAGGTGTCTGTATGTGATTATATGGCATGTAAAATTGATAGTACAATTAGTGCATTTAAAACAAGAGGAAATAAATTGTTTTATATTGTGCATGGAGACCACGATACTCCATCAAATGTTGTAAAGAACTTGACGCTTATGTCTGGCACAAAACCTGATGGAATCATTATGGGGCATAGGCATAACAATGCTTTAAGTACAGAACATGGTGTCAAAATTATTCAATGTGGTAGCGTGGTAGGGACGGACGATTATTGTGTAGACAAGCGTATTTCCGGAGAACCAGAACAATGTGTGTTTATTACAAATGAACACAGAACAATTCAATGCTTATATGATATTGGTTTAAATTAAATTATAAAAATGATTAAATTAAGAAAGCGAGAAAATGATTATGAAAGAAATTAAAAACGAGAAAAAGACAAGCAGATTGGTTTTTGATATGCGCACAGTGCGCACACTTCTAAAAATGAATGGAGAGCCCAAGTATTGCCCATATTGTGGTAAGGCTCTTGCTGAAAATTGTGCGTGTCATAAAAATATTATCATTGATGTTAAAAAGGCAAGAGGCACAGAAAATGCAACTGTTGCTGTGTTTTTAAATAATGAATCATTTAAGAAGGATTTGGATAGTGTCGTAAGTGATTCTAAACAAAAAGAAGGAACGAAAGATCAGAATGAGCCAACTGTCGTTTATGAATTCGAACCAATTGAAATTGATTTGGGGTAATTATTCCTTTTGGCAAATATCAGGAAAGGAGTGATTGTTTATGCCTCGTTCAATGGGTCCCAAAAAAACAGTGGCAGACAAGGTAAAAGAAGATAAAGCAAGGGAAGACGCACCAAGTTATGTTTGCCCACATTGTGGTGCTTTAAAAAAGAAAACTGAGTTTTATGTTTCTTCTGACCCTGCAGTTAGAATTGGGGTTGCGTTTCCATGTAAAAGCTGTGCAGAGAAAATAGCCCGTGGATATAATGAAAAGAATGGTAAGTATGGAGATGTGACAGAAGCGACTTTAAAAAAGGCACTTTGTTATTTAGATAAGCCATTTTTAAATGTATTGTATGAAGCGTCTTATATGGAAGTCCATGATGATTCGCTTGAGCGGCCCAAATCAAATGTATGGTCAGCGTATATTAAAAATGTTCAGATGAAGCAATATAATACATTGAGGTGGGAAAATAGTGATTTTGGTATAAATAGTCACTCAAATAATGCACAAAACAATGATGCAAACTCTGAATATGTCGCACCGGATGTTGCGGAAGAATTGGATAGAAACAGGAAAGATGTAATTAGACTTATTGGATATGACCCTTTTGAAAAGGAATTAAATGAGGACAAGCCATTATTGTATTCGCAGCTTGTTGGGTACTTAGACATGAGTGGAAACAATGATGATATGATGCGAATGTCGTCTGCCATAACAATAGTTAGAGGATATCTGCAGCTTCAAAAGCTTGATGACATGATAGCCAGTGCTATGAATAATGCTGCAAAATCTGGTAACGCAGGAGAAATTAAATCATATCTTGACTCCAAAAAAAATATTAGTGCTACAATTTCACAGCTTGCAGAACAAAGTTGTATTTCTTTAAAACATAATAAGAATAGCGCCAAAGGAGAAAATACATGGACTGGCAAAGTTCGAATTATGAAAGAGATGAATTTAAGGGAAGCGGAAGTCAATATATTCGATGCAGAAACGGCTTCTGGTATAGCACAAGTAGCTGATATTAGTAATGCGTCTATTTTGAAACAGATCAATTTAGACGAAAATGATTACGTTGGTATGTTGACTGAACAAAAGAAAATGATTGACGATTTAAATAAAAGTGCAAATGAAGCAATTGAAAAATCTCGTATATTATTGAGAGAAAATATAGATTTAAAAAAATTATTAGAAGAGAATGGTATTGACATATCTGATAATTTGAGTAACGAAACTGTATTATATAGGAATGAGGATGGTGATATAAATGAATGAATTGGTTATACCTAAAAATTATTCAATTTACATTAAACCATCAGAAAATGAAATATCTCAAAGAAAATTGGAGAGTTATCAAAAATTAGCTGAAATTAAACAGTGGGGAATAAAAAATCCTACTAAATTTATGTCTATTTTCCTTGGTGTTGATTTATTGGATGCGCAAGAATATGTATTTATGAACTCTTGGACTAAACCATTTGCGTTATGGTTGGAGAGCCGCGCGGCTGGAAAAACAACCTTGTTAGCTCTTTATTCTATGGTTAAGGGGCTGTTGTTTAACAATTATAGGATATATATATGTTCTGGAACAGCAGATCAATCTCAGGAAACATTTAAGAAAATTGAAGATATAGCACTTAAGAACATTGAATCCATGATTGGACTTACAGATGTTTTTAAGAATGAGGTTGAAATTTCTCAATCATCTTCTAATGGTTTTATACATAATCCAATGGGTTTTACTTATTCTCTATATAATGGATCGTTTGTGAAAACTTTGAACTCGAATATAGATGCAAAAAGAGGCAAGAGAGCTGAATCTGTAATTTTTGATGAGGGAGGATGGCTTTCTGAGGAAGTGTTTAATGTTATTGGAGCTTTTACAACATTAAATAGCAATTTTAAACTTGGTGGAAATGTAGACATTTCTGCGCTTCCAAATGAATTTCCTCATCAATTATTATATGCTTCATCTGCGTCGTCAGTGGATACATCTTTTTACAATAAATATAAAGATTTTAGTAAAAAAATGTTCGAAGGAGATCCAAGATATTTTGTGGCTGATATTAATTGTGATGTTGTGATTAATGCGACATATAAAGGAAAATTATATCCAGCATCATTATTAAATAAAGAAACTGTTGATACAGAAATGAGAAATAATCCTGAAAAGGCTTTGAGAGAGTATTATAATCGTTTCACTCAGGATGGTGGAGTTGGTCAAATTATTAAAAGAGCACTAATTGTTCGTAATTCTTACAACAGACCTCCAATACTTTGTAATGATACTGGTAAAAGAAAATTTGTATTTGCATATGACCCAGCAAGAAATACTGATAATTCAATTATGGCTGTAGCTGAATTAAAATATGATGAAGAAAAAGGTTATACAATGGATATTGTTAATTGTGTGTCTTTTTCTGATATTGGTTTAAGAAGAAAAACCCCAATGATGTATCAAGATCAGATCAAAGAAATTAGAGAAATGCTTTTGAGTTACAATGGCGATGTGTTCGATTATGATAACATTGAAGTTATTTTAGCTGATGCTGGTGCTGGTGGAGGAGGCAACTCTTGGGTAAGAGACTCTTTAATAGAAGATTGGACTGATAAAACAGGTAAAAAGCATCCTGGCTTAATAGATAAAGAGTATGCACCAGAATATATACCACGTTTTCCAAAAGCAATTGATAAACTAAAGCTTATGGAACCATCAAGGTATAAATCAGAAGCGTATGAAGCTTTGATAAAGATGATTGGAGAAAATAGAATCACATTTACAGAGCGATATGATAATAAGGGGTATATAAACATTTTAGAAGTAGATGAATCTATTATGAACAGGTCAGAGCTGTCAATTCGTGAAAAATTAGATAAAATGAATTTGAGTGAAGAGCAATATGAAGAACGGCTAGAAGAAGAACTTTCTATGGTGGATTCTGCAAAAACTATTGTATATAAATTATCATTAGATGAAGAAATTGCATTAACACAGATAGATGCAATGAAAGAAGAGATTAATTTAATAGTCTCGGTTTAGGGGAACTTAAACAAAAATAAACCCATTGAATTGCTGGAAAATCTTAAAGCTACAACAACTACAACGTAGTAAGAAATTACAGGCGTGAATGTGTGAAAATGTTTTAGATATGTAGATGATCAGCAGCCAAGGTTCTAAATCGAAAGACATGAACAAGGTTCAACGACTAACCGTAAGGTGTAGGACAGTAAGTGTTTGGCTGTTCGAAGTGGTGGGCACACAATACAAAACAATTGTGATGAAGATATAGTCTACTCACGTGCTCGAAAGACCGTGGAATGAAAATTCAACAAGGAGTAGCGTCCTTAAAATTATTTTTTCAATTGGTAAACATACAATAACTGGTGAAAAATTAACATGGGTAGATATGAAAAAATAATTTTAGTGTTAAATAAATGGTGTTAATATTTGTAGAATAAAACGAGAATCTGGGAAAGACGCTTTTAAACTTCCAGCTCATAAAGATGCTGACACTGGCGCAAGTGAAGCAACAATGCATGATGATAGATCGTATTGTCTCGCTTTATTAGGATGGTACCTACAGGAACGTTGTCTTGAGAATATTAGAAATAAAAAACGAGACAATGGTAATATGCAGGACATCCTTTCAAAATTGGCAGTTTCTGCAGGAAAACATACTGAAAAAATATTTGGATAGAAAGGACGGTGAATGCAAAATATGGATACAAATAAACAAATTCATTCACTTGAAGAAGAAGAAAAAAACAAAAGAGCTGCATTTGCCGCAGAATTAAAAAACGCTTTGCAGTTTTTTGATCCAGAAAAACCACCCAGCAGGAATACAAGCACATATAGCAGAGAATCTCTTAGGACATATTTACGCAATCCCGCCACAGACGCAAATAATAAAAGTTTACGAAAATTAAGTAATTATTTGTATACTGTATCACATGTATACAGAAGAATGATCAATTATAAGGCACACCAAATTAATTGTAAAACATGGACGGCATATCCAGTAGTAAATATGATTGAAAATAATGACGATGAAGCTATTCTTAAAGAATATGAAAGAGTTGTTAATATTGTAACGAACATGCACATGGAAACTCAAATATACAAATTGATGCTTAGTTTATGGAAAAATGGTGTTGTTTTTGGATATATTTACGGAAATCCTGAATCTGACGGGTCTTTTTATATTCATGTACTAGATCCAGATTATTGTAAAATATCATGTGCGTCTTATGACAATGGAGTTCTTGGGTTTTTGTTTGATGTGACTTATTTTAATAGTCATACTGAGCAATTAGAATATTATGACAAAGAATTTGATAAATTATATAAAGAATATCAAAATGACAATATTAAATGGAAACAACTTCCTATTGAAAGGACTGTTTGTTTAAAGGTAGATACTGATAATTTAGATTATGCGATTCCTCCGTTGTCTGGGTTGCTTGAACAAATTATCTCTTTAACAGACTTACAAGCTGCTCAGGACGAGATTGATTCTTTGCAAAATTATAAAATGGTCTGGGGGAAGCTTGATACAATCAGTGGTACAAAATCTCCAGATGATTTTTCAGTAGATTTGGATTTGGCACTTGCATTTATGAAGAAGATAGATGCTGCGTTACCAGATAACGTAGCATATGCACTTTCTCCTTTAGATTTAGATACTATTGAGTTTAAGGATAATGACGCAAGTGATAGTAACGTACTTAGTAAGGCATACTCAAATGTTATTGAAAGTAACGGTTCTATTATTATGAACTCTAATAAGATAACCAATAGTACTGCTTTCAAATTGGCAATGAAAGTAGAATGTGAAGATGCAATGGCACCAACAGCACAGTTAAATGCTTGGTTAAAATTTTATTTAAAGTACAATCATAATAATGAAATTGTAAATGTAGAGTATTCTGATATTTCTCCATATTTTATGAATGATGAAATTGAAAAGTATACCAAATTAGCAGGTTTTGGACTTCCGTTGAAAACTAAATTAGCGTCTATGATGAATGTGAATCCGCAAGCGCAATATGGCTATGATTTTCTTGAGAGACAGTTGCTCGGATTGTCAATTAATAGATGGAACAATCCACTTGTATCTTCTGCAGTTCAAAGTGGTAATCCTTCAGATGGCGAAGGAGCCCCAATGAAAGATGAAACGGAATTGACTGACGAGGGAGAAGCAAGTCGAGATAAAGACACTAATCAAAAATAAAAGAATATAAAATAAATTATGTGGAGGGTGCTCCGATGGCTAAGAAGTTTATAAAGACTACAGATGAAAAAACAGCAAACAAACTTCTTTCTGAAGGCTTTAAACTTATTTCTCAGATTGGAAATGTATATACATTTTTAAATGATGTACCTGAGAATTTCAATTTTGATATGGTAGATGAAAAAAAGATTGTATATGACAATAAACTTAGTTTGTAATCTCCTTTCGGAGTTGCAATATATAACGCTTAAAGAAAGGAGGACAAGACGATGGATAAACAATCTAAAATTTTAACTCTTGATAGTTTATATCAGTTCTTCGTTGAACAGAATAAAATAGTAAATTTTAATTCTAAGGATGCTGGCAAACCAATTATAGTTACTACAAACGGTTTTTTTGAAACAAATGAAGATGACGTACCTGGTATGTTAAGGCTTAAACTTAAAGTTTGTCATACAGAATTGAATAGAAATGGAAGTTTCATTTCTAAAGAAAATATGGAAAATGCTATGCCATCTTTAAAGTATAGACCAATTTTAGCTTATATTCACATCCTTCCCAATGGGGAAGAGGATTTCTATGCACACAACATGGAAATAATTGAAGACGAAAATGGCGAAGAAAAAATTAATTATTTAGAAAAACAAGTTGGTTGTTTTACTGCTGATGAACCATATCTTGAATATGATGAAGGTATGAATAAAACATACGTGATTGCATATGCAGTTATCCCCGAAGAATATACCAGCGCGGCTGATATTATCCGTAGGAAGAATGGTACTAAAGTTAGTTGTGAATTGGTTATCAATGAGCTTTCTTATAATGCTAAAGAAAAATATCTTGATTTGACCGACTTTTATTTTGGAGCTACGACTCTTCTTGGATGCGACGAAAATGGCAACGAAATTGGTGAAGGAATGTTGGGCGCAAGAGGTGATATTTCTGATTTTTGCCACAAAGAACCAACATATACATATCAAGAAAAATTGATTAACACTCTTGAAAGACTTAGCGTAGTTTTAGAGAGTTTTAATAACACAAATGCTCAGGAGGAAGGAGGAAAGATAGAAATGGATAATACTGAAAATACTATTGTAGTGGAAGAGGAAGCAGAAACTTCCGAAGAAATTACAGAGGAAAACGCTGAAGAAATCACAGACGAAGAAACTTTTACTTCTGAGGATACTGAAGTGGTTGAAACCGAAGTTGATGAAAGTGAAACTGACATCACAGGACAAGAAACTTATGGTAAAAAGCGCAAGAAGGAATGTTCTATTGACAAACATGGGAATGTAACAGTATCTTATGAGATTTCTCATGAAGAAACTCGTAGCGCTTTGTATGCTATTCTTAGAGAAGTTGAAGATAGTGATAATGAGTGGTATTTCATTACAAATGTTTTTGATTCCTATTTTGTGTATGAAAACTTTGATGGCAATAAGTGTTATAGACAGGATTATGTTGTAGAAAACGACAATATTTCCTTTAGTGGGGAAAGAATTGAACTGTTTAAGATGCTTCTTACAGAGTCTGAAAAGGTTGCTATTGATAAGCTTCGTAGTGATTATGCTGCTCTTGAGACTAAATATAATGAGCTTGTTCAGTTCAAGGCAAATATCGATGCTGCTGAACTCAAGTCTGAGAAAGACGCTATTTTCGCAAGAGATGAGTATGCAGCTCTTGCTGATGATGATGATTTCAAAGCACTTGTTGCCGACGCGGAAAAATATAGTGTCGCTGAAGTCGAAAGCAAGGTAAAGGCAATTTTTGCTGATTATGTAATCAAAACTGGTGAATTTAGTATTAGAAGTGATAATACTAAAAAACCAAAGGTTCTTGGATTTAATCTTAAAAACAATGATAAGGAACCCAAGTCTCCATATGGAAATCTTTTTTCAAAGTAATAGCAGTACAAAATAATTAAAAAGAGAGCATGTATTATATGCTTTTTAAACATTACAAAACAAAAACATTAAAATTAGGAGGACAAAAATTATGGCACAGGATCTTATGAATAAGCACTGGGTCGCAGAAATTTCAAGAGTTTCTGCTGTTTATGGTGATGGCCATATTCTCTCTGGAGAGATGGATAAGGACAGAAATAATGGCGAGCTTGTCGCTGTTGGCGACTACAAGGAAGGCGAATACTACACTGTTGGTGCGTTCGCTGGCGATTTTGAGGCAAAGGTGATTGAAATTGTTCATAATTCTAATCAGACCATGGTCAGATATGAACTCACTAAGGATTGCGATGCATATTTTGTGCATAACCCGGAAACTATGCCTAACGATTTTCTGAAGATTTATCAGGAAGCATACAATTATTATAATGCAAAGGGCGACAGATCCAGAATGTATCCTATGAAGAAGCATGATGTATTTACTGTGTCTGTCGATGCTTTTGGCGGTACTGCACCCACAGTTGGTCAGACTGTCTCTTGGGCTGAAGCTACTGGTTATACAGCTGCGTAATTTGACGAAGGGAGGAAATGAATTATGAAAAATTTAATGATGTTTAATACAACTGTTCAGAATGCATTTGATAATGATAATGAAAATTTTGTTTGCTTTGGTGAACTGCTTCTTGACGCTGCTCGTGGTGAAGTAAAGGAATATTCTGCTAAGGAAGCAAACCAGAAAATTGTTGAGAAGTTTAGAGCCGCACTGGGTGTTGAGCCTACTGACAGACCGCAGGCTGTTAGACGTGCTATTCGTGCAAACAAAGATTTAGTGTTTACTCTTATTGAGGAAACCATCGAAGAGATGATTGTTACTGGCTGGATGGAGAATCCTTTCTTTATGCAGTTTGTTGAAACCAAGAATCTTGCATTAGGTGATGAGAATGATTTTTATGTAGAGGATGATTCTATTCTGAGTGTATCAAAGGTTTCTGGAAATCATCATAACATTGTTTTCTAATAGTGTTCGTACAAAGTAATTTGTATGTTAAAATACACATTTAATTGCTGGAAAATCCTAAAGCTAATCAAACTACAATGTAATATCTTAAATGATATAGGCGTGAATGTGGCGAAAGCAGAAAAAATTGATTAGATTGTATAAGGCTAATCCCTAAGTATTTATAAATGGACAATCAGCAGCTAAGGCCGAAAGGCAAAGTTCAACGACTAGAGTGTAAACTCGTAGAATTGTAAGTGATTGACAGTTCGAAATGGTGTGCGTCCCATTTGGGACGAAGATATAGTCTTTTCCCGAATCGAAAGATTGGGGAGGCGTAAGCCTCGGTGGGGAGTAGCGTCCCTATAAATTTATTTTCCAAATTAAAAATAATACACCACAAAATAATTGGAGGTGGGCATATGACAACTTATACTAAATTTATTAATAATATTTTAGAAACAAGAGGAAGGTTTAATTGTGGATATCAATATCACGAAAGACATCATATAATTCCAAAGTGTTTAAATGGAAACGATGATGAAAATAATCTTATTGATCTTTATGCTCACGAACATTTTATTGCACATAAACTTCTTGCAATTGAAAATCCCAATAACGATAAACTTATTTATGCTTGGCATATGATGGCTTTTGTGAAAGACGAAAATCAAGATAGATATGAATTGTCCCCAGAAGAATATGAGGAAGCGAAACAGGCTTTTTCAAGGATTCATGGGAAAAATGTTAGCGCAAAATTAAAAGGACATAAAGTATCTGCTGAAACTCGACTTAAAATTAGTCAAAACCACAATTACACATATGGGGAAAATCATCCTATGTTTGGAAAACGTCATACGGAAAGTGCTATTGAAAAAATGAGACAGGCAGCAATAGGAAGACCATCAAGCAGAAGAAACCGTAAACAAGTTTACTGCGCAGAGTTAGATAAAATATTCGAAGATGCTATTGATGCGGCAAAAAAACTATCATTAGATAGCGGTGGCATTTTAAAATGTTGCAAAGGCGAACGAAAAACTTGCGGTGGTTATCATTGGGAATTTGTAAACGAAGAAACATTGAATTTGGAAAATAATATATGCTAAAAAATAAAGGATTAGACAGCGTTTGGGAGCAGGACGTCACTTCTCTGTAGCGGGAGAGTGGTACGGACTGAAAATTTACGCAGATTTTGAAAGAGTTATGACTGGCGCAGAAGATTGGGCTGCTTTTGTTACTAAGGTAGCAGATGCAATCAATCGTTACCTCTATGACGCTCTTTATGCTGCTCTTAGAGGTGCAAAGGACAACCTTGGTGCAAACTGGGTTAAGTCTGGTGCCCTTGAAGCGGCAAACAAGTCTACTCTTGTAAAGCTTTGTCAGGATATTTCTATGGCAACTGGCTCTGAGGTTACAATTTTTGGTGCTCGTTCCGCACTTTCTTCTCTTACTGCTATGGCGGATGTAAATTGGGCTCCTGAATCTATTAAGGAAGAGTACTATCGAAATGGCGGCATCCTTGGCAATTGGGAGGGATTTGCTGTCGCAGAAATTGGTCAGGGTCTGAAGAGAGGCGCTGGTATCAATAGTGCTTCTGTTGATTATATGCTTGACACTGATAGACTTTATGTTATTCCTACAAGTGTAGCAAATAAGTTTATCAAAGTGGTAAATTATGGTGAAACCCAGATTTCTCAGGTAACTGACAAGGATACCAATAGAGATATGTCGTATGAATATGAAGTTTTATATAAGATGGGTATCAATATAATTCTTAATACAGTATTTGGTGTATGGGAAATTGTATAATTAATAATTAGTTCTATTAACATATGGAAAAAAAGGAGAAAAAATTTATGGCAAATACAAAAAAAATAACAGATGATATTGAGGAAAATGTCAAAAGTGTAACTGCAGATGAAACTGCAGAGCGCGTATCAAGAAAGGTCAATAAGCCCAAGCATGACCCAAATGAACTTATTCTTTGTAGAAGCGTTCGTTTTGGCGAACTTAGATTAATTGGACCTAAAACTCATATGCCATATAGTTGGGCAAATGAAGGTGATATTCGTGAAGTAGAATATCAAGACCTTGTTTCTTGGAGGGCTCTTCATTCTAGATATCTGTTTGATCCGATGATTATTATTGAGGACGAAGATATTTGCGAGGAATGGAAGGATGACCTCGGAGACCTTTATGAGCAAACAAGACAAATTGACTTAAAGGAAATGTTTAAACTGCCGCATAGAAACTTTGTGGCTCAGTTGAAGAAACTTCCAAACAGCATGAAGTCTACTGTCCAAAATATGGCATATGCAATGATTCAAGATGGGACTTTATATGATTTAAGAACTATCAAAGCAATTGATGAAATTCTTGGTACGGAACTCAAAATGATGATTTGATTGTAGGAGGTGTGTTATAAATGACCTCTTATGAGACATTATACAATAGATGTTTAAGCAAAATTGAAGACCCAACGCTCGCTATGCTTTCAGATGATGATATTGGTGATACGCTTTACGGATGGATGTTGAGCGCAATTGCTAAATATCGAAAATGTGAGCACGACATGTCGGATAGAGATGATGAGTTGAGGCAATTTAATTTTGATATGTCTGATTTAGAGTTAGAGATACTCGCGATTCTTATGTGCCGTGAATGGGTAAGCCAGCAGTTGAACAGTGTTACGTTGACTTTACAAGTATTCTCCGGCAAGGAAACGACATACTTTTCACAAGCAGCACATCTTAAAGAACTTCAAGCTCTTGATGATAAATGGCGCTTGGAGGCACAACAGCTTTCACGAGATTACACTTATGCAAATAGCGACTATTTTGATTAAGGGGTGCTAATATGAAAGAAAATTATGAAAACATCCCATTGAATCAAATTGAAAAACAAAAACGCCACTTTTATGGTATGATTTTGAATTGCCTTTATTTAAAAGAAGACGATAGTCCTTTTTTAGATGCAACAATTCAAACTTGCATTAATGAAATTATGGGGAGCAACCAATTATTTCATTTCCAGCCAGAGGTACTTACAATTGTAAGCAATCTTGAAACAGCTCGTAGAGAGCCAGCTCAATTTCGTAAATGTATTCTTGATGCTATAAATTTAGTAGACAGGCTGAAGGGTGGTGATTCCAATGTTTGAGTCATATAAAAACCGTATGGCTGTTCGTGGTAGAAGCACTGGTGATATGTTACGAAAACAGTCCAATATGGTTGTAGAACAAACATGGGACAGAGACCCGAACGCGAGAAAAGTGTATGTAATTAGAGCTGATAGTGGCTTGCCAAAAGTTACCGAAGAAAACGAATTAATTGATTGTAAATTTAGTGTGAAGACATATGCTAATATAACTTCTGATGAACCAGCGTACTGGATGCAATTTCGCCATGGCGAAGAAAAAAGGCATCCAGACATTGGTATCGGAAGTTATGTATATATGGAAAATGAAGATGGTGAATGGACTTGGTGGTTATTAGTACACGAAGATGACAGACCGATGTTCAGACAATACCAAGTTCTTGAGACAAATTATATCTTCAAATGGATATCTGACGGCAAAGTTTGTTCTGTGCTTGGAGTACAGAGAATTCAACAAAGTTACAACAGTGGATTTTTTGAATAAATGGTTCACTATAAATCAGCAAAATGCGGGAACCCCCTTAGAGCCTTGTCAACCAAATTATTGTGGCGACATAATAATGGCAATTAGTAACGGAATTGGTATGGTAAAATCGACAAGGATTGGGCAATCAAACGCAGCGAAGCTTCTCTATGAGAATAACGCCCAACGACTACCATGCTGACGGTATTAGCCGAAGGTATAGTCTACTCCCTTTAAAATATTGCGAAAGCAAGGGTATTATAGGCATGGGATGGCGACAGATTGACTTTTGTAGATAATGTTAGCGCCGCTATCGTCCCAACAAATTTAGATACCGTAAAAATTGGATATAACCAGAGATTGATAATTTCTGATCCAAAAAGATATCCACCGATTGTGTATCAAGTGTCTAAGATTGCTTAATGTGAATAGCATTAAGACAGTCCGCTATATTTGGAAACGGTATAGTGTATTCCTTCGAATATGCTGGAAACCCTTTAGAGCTATTTTGCCACAATATAGGAATGAGATATGTTTTATATGATGGCATGAAAAGTAAATAGATTAGGCAATCAGCAGGGAAGAACTGACGAGGTTCACCCTCAACGGCTATGGGTTGAAACACCCGTAGGGGCAAGCGCCCCGAAGTGAAGGACACCTAACGTCATTACAGTACAAAATGATTATGGTGAATGATATAGTCTATGCTTGTATGAAAGTACAAGAAAAATTATTTATATTATTTTGGTAAAATCACTGGGACAGCGGTTTGGCTGCTGTTTTGTTGTGCTCATAGCACACAATTATCAGTGTTTTTTATAATGTAATTTTTTTTAGAAGGAAGCTATTATGGGAAATGCAAAAATTTCAGAAAGCGAATATAGTAATGTTGTTGATTTATATAAGCAAGGTTGGACACAACCAAAGATAGCAGAAAAATATAACGTTTGTAGAGATACTATTAAAGAAATTTTAAAAAAACACAATATATCTCGCAAAGATAAGCCCTGTAGGTTTTCTAACGATGAAATTGAAAAAATAAAACAGTTGTATTACGATGGGAAAACATCATATGAACTTGGAAAAATGTATGGTATGTCAGATGAAAGTATGAGACGATGGTTACATATTTGGGGTATTCAATTAAGACATACAAAATATACCTTTAATGAACATTATTTTGATGCAATAGACAATCAAGATAAAGCATATATTTTGGGCTTATTGTATTCTGACGGATATCACAATGTTAAAAAAAATACTATATCTATAACTCTCCAAGAAGAAGATAAACATATTTTGGAATCTATAAATATCTTAATTGATAATAATAAACCATTACGTTTTGTAAATAATAGTGTAAGAAACCCAAAATGGAAAGATTGTTATCAGTTGTGTTTTACTAGTCCGCACACTTCTAATGTACTAGAATCGTTTGGATTGGTAGGAGCAAAGAGCTTGATATTAGAATTTCCAGAATGGTTAGACAAAAGTTTATATTCACATTTCATTCGTGGTTTTTTTGACGGAGATGGACACATTTCAAAAAGTGATTATAAATATAATATGTCGATGATTAGTACTGAATTTTTCTGTAGTTATGTACAAAGAATATTATTAGAAAATTTAGGAATCGAGTCTCATATGTACATTTCTAATGGTGAAGAAAAACCTACAAGGACACTGATGATTACTAAAAAACATTTATGTAAAGTATTTTTTGATTATATTTATAAAGATGCTAATTTATATTTAAAAAGGAAGCATGACATTTATCTTTCAAAATATTGCAATAATAATATAAATAATATCTCAACTAACATAGCGAGTTAATTGAGTAATAAAACAGAGAAGATACACAACCGCATGGTCTTATAACATTTAAATTTACACAGGAAACCTTCGACGCAACCCATGATAATGCTGAGCTTGGCATTTGTAATTATTATTCTAGTCAAATAGAACCAATAACTTCAGACCAACAAGCTGATATTAAACAGCCAGCTATCATCATCACATACTCTGGAACCAAGCCGGAAATAAAAGTGGGCGGCAATTATAAAACATTTACACCAGTATTTCGTAACGAAACAACAACAGTTTTAAAGTGGGCAATCAGTGACGAAAATGGTGATGTCAGTGGAAACACAAACTATACCATTAAATATGCTGATAACCAGATGAAGCTTAAAATAGCACGAAATTACAATCTTATAGGTAAAGTGCTTATTATTAAAGCGACTGGTTCTGATGGAAGCGCTGGTGAAATTAAAATTGAGGTGGTTGGATGATTAGAGATATTCAAAATATTGACGACGATATTATACGTAAAAAACGTATTATTGGTGAATTGCTTTTCAGTGACTCTGATATTATTGAAATTTTAGATAATCCCAATATTGATCCAACTTGCCCTGAAGAAGCTATGTATCAAAATATATATCCATTTATTCGTGTTCCTGGTACGCAGGATGAATCAAAAAGTTTTATAACTTATATGCTTGATGATACTGAAATATCACAAACAAATCGTGCAATGAAGTCACAAATTCTCAGGGTTGTGATTTTTGTACATAAAGATTTGATTAAAACTAAATATGGAGCTGACAGGCATGATTTGTTAGCATATTTGGTACGTGACGTTTTTCATTTGTCAAATATTTTGGGGACACAATTAAACTTGATATATAATCGTGAAGGTGTAACAGATACGGATTATTGTACGAGAACATTACAGTTTGAAATGATAACTCCGAACTCCATTAAACCATTTAAAACAAATTTGTATGAAAAACAATCTATAGTTGATAGAAGTGATAGTGTGGTAAATAGAAGTCCCTTAAGGGGGTAATTTAGTTGGAAGACAAGAATTTATTAATAGCCGATGAACTTTCATTATATTTTGGAGAGCCATACGTTGTAAATAAGTATATCACAATAACAATTCCAACGATTGGTGAACTTGTTAAGTATGGTGAAAGACAATATTATTCTATGTTACAAACTATTACAGCCATCCCGTCTGAAATGAAATCTCAGCTTTGGGATATGGGGCTTGATTGGACACAAATTACTGATTTTCAATTATTTATGATGTTAGCGCCAACTTTGTCTAAAGAAAAAACATATATATTGTTTGGCGAATTTGATTTTCAAACAATGCGTCCATATGAAAATTGTCAAAACGATACTGTGGTATTACGTAATCCAGACACTGGTGCGGTTATTGATGAATTAGCATATGGCAAAATAAGTTCTTATTTATGTTCTGCTCACAATTTAACTAAAAAAGTTGAAAAGGCAGCAAATGAATTCACCAAAAAATTTATGATTGATGAGGATAGACAAAGATTAAAGTATCAACAAAGTCAAGAGTATAAATCTTTTTTGAGACCTTTAGTGTCGGCAGTAAAATGCAGAATGGGATATACTTTAGACTATGTTAAAAATATGGGTTTGTTTGAGTTTATGGACGATGTATCAAGATTAAGTATAATAGTACAGTCTGATGCGTTGTTACAAGGTAGCTATAGTGGTATGGTAGACACTTCAAAAATACCTAAAAAAAATTTCGATTGGACTCGTCCAATTGAAAAATAATTTGTGTTGTGGAATCACGTAAAACTTTCTCATTGCTGAAAATAAAGGGGAATGTCC
>ERZ1034976.868-NODE-868-length-26198-cov-5.985197_pt1 | contig 26198 bp, 32 predicted proteins | sample MGYA00520623_ERZ1034976 | MGnify/ENA primary metagenome ERZ1034976 (study PRJEB33766, sample SAMN09781774) | gut metagenome | biome: gut microbiome | host: Homo sapiens | place: Madagascar | study: EMG produced TPA metagenomics assembly of the PRJNA485056 data set... | reverse complement strand
CTTTTTCACCCATATATTTAGAGGGCTGCCCTGTATGCTCGATTGACCTCTCCGCTCATCACGGCTTGGCACCCAAACTACCATTTTGTCACGAATATTATATAATAAACGTGACAAGCACTTAGGTGTTTCCACCATATGCTATCCTTATCGTTTTGACGGTTTCCCACATTTTTCAAGCGACTTTTCAATGGATTTTCACACTTTTCAAAATATTCACACTTGGGCATATCTCATCCCTATGTTGTAGTGATAAGGCTTTAGGATTTCAAGGGTTTAGGGGCTATCCTATGCCGCTGGTTTACCATCCCAACAGCCCGGCTCAGACCGATTTGGTTTGCCGGTTCTTGCTACAATTCTACCAGATTCTGCCAGCTTATTGACATAATCATCAAGTTCGGAGCCACGCAAATCACTGACCTTCTTAAATTCAGTCATAGCGTCATTTAACGTGTATACTTGCTCTACAAAACTCTTGATAGTGTCGATAGACTTATTGAATATCTCATTTGCAACATTAAAGGTAAGGTTTAGGTCGTTTACACTTTCGTTGGCCCTTTTAGCTCCATCGCTGACATCTCTAAGTCCATCAGCCGCCTTGTCAGCACCTTGCAAATCAACCTTGAGCTTGGATTTCAGACCTCTTGCAATTTCATCAAGTTGCTTCTGAACATCGCCCTTTAGTACCTTCGCGGTTACAAATATTTGATAGTTTGAATTAGCCATTTCTCACCATCCTTTATTTCATGTGATTTTGGCTTATTTGACTATAGCCAATAAGTATGGACTCGGCTATGTCATCGTCGTTTTTCTTGCTTCCGGGCTTAATCCATTTCAAATTAAGCCCAAATTTTTCATTAGCCATTTTCACGGCCTTTTCTTTCAGCACATCTCGCTTGAGGCCATTCCTTGTGCCATCGTATATGCCGATTTCACGTCGCCATTCATTCGGCAACAGAAACACGGGCTTGAGTCTGAACCCTGCGCAAAGGCTCAGAAACATACCCTGTACCGCACCAAGTTTTTGCAACGTAAAAGCCCCGGGCGGCAAAGGAACATCCTCGGCATATACCCTGTCTGGATTGTACTGTCTAAGTAAGGCTGCAATTTTCATCGTCTCGTCCATGATTCTTTCTCGCCAATCATCACCAATCGGCTTGATGGCCCCATAGTCAATCAGCTCACCATCCTTAAACACCCCATACCCAGAACAAGATGTACTGAGGTCAAAACTCATAATAATCATTTTTTGTTATATTCATATTTTGGTTTGCCGCCGGGGCCATGTTGGATATTTAACCCAGCCTTTCTTGCCCCATCCATAAACCATTTGTCAAAATTTGTCGTACCTACATACCGAACTAAGGCGTTAAATGCGTCACGCTTCTTAGTCCAATAGCCATGCCCAAATGCTGAACCAGCTAATCCTTGATATATAATATCCGCCAAATAGCCACGGGCATCAGCACCTTCATATCTGCCAGCCACGCCGATGTGCTGGGCATAATCGGCTGAGCCATAGTCAGTTGAGCCGACATGCATTTTACTTGGCTCATAGAAGAACTCACCTTCTACGCCCTCACTAAAGCTGTTTTGAGCCTTAATGCTTGCCGCCCATGCTTCCATAAATTCATTCGTTCGGTCATAGACTGACGGCTCATTGGCACTGTATACAACTGTACCAATTTTCTGTTCATTGGCTTCAAGGATTCTATCCAGCACGTATTCGACCGTGCGCTTTAATGCCGGTCTAAACATGGCCTCAAGCTCAGTATCATTGGATGCTTGCTTTGCCATTCTTAGCCATCACATCCTCAAGCTGTTTGGTATATTCTGGCAATTTTCTGATAATCTGCGCCAATGCCCGCTTAGTAGATTCAGTATATTCAAGAGCGTCCATAATATCAACATAGTTGTATAGAGCGTTCTTTACCTCATCAATAAGCCCAGACTGCAATAGGGTGTCATGACCAATCCGCTCAATGTCCTCAATGCTCATATCGGTGGCATACATCAATACACACATATCAATGTTGGTCTGTCGCTCAGACCAGCTATCCAGCGCCTTAGTAGTGTCTACAATAGACTGAATTTCGGCATATGTCAGATACCGCTTTACATCAACGCCATACTTATCTAAATGCACAGAATCCATAGTTTTCAGTTCATTCATAAAAATTCCCTTTCATTCCTTTCTAATCCCTTAGAATTTCACATACTTGGTGGCGATAAAAATGCCCATGCCAAGCACAACAATAATCCATGGCCAATTTGTTTTTAGATATGTTCTAATATTGAACTTTCCTTCATCGTCAAGGTTGCTTACTTTTTTCTCCACATCCTCGACTTTTTGCGTCACAGCTTTATTGGCCGCAACAAAATCAGCCCGCATTTGCCGCAAATCCTCGGCTTGTTTATCCATCTTATCGTTCATCTTGACCATAGACAACTGCACATCTTGCATCGTCTGCGCCAATACCTCATTGCTTTTAATACTTCTGTCAATCAAATCTTGAAGAAATGGGCGAGTCGATTCAAGAGTGGTGATACGCCGATCATGGTCATCCAACTTAGCATAGATTTTGGTGTTTTCACCATCTGCCATCCGTTATCCCTCACTCTCTGAGTTTATATTCGCCGGACTTTAATTTCCTCACACGGACATAAAGAGGTGTATGGTCGAATGGATTTTTGACCCTTATTGTTTGCTCACCTAAATCAATATATAGCCATCCCTTACGTTCTTCACGCACCCGGCAATATCCTGCTGGAACATCAGCCTGCTGCTTGATTTTGCAATCTTGCGGCATATATTTATTATCCTTCCAAGTTCCATCTTTTGGGCATAAATACCGCCACGGACATACTTGTTGAGTTATTTGGCAAACATTTTTGTCTACATATTCGCACATAAGCTCTCCATATTTGAAATTGTAAAAAATAGGGAAAGAAATAATTGTATACTCCTTTCCCTATTTTTATTAGTTGTGCTGATTAACCTACGGTAACGTAGATATAAGCGGGGTTGACGTTGGGGTAGCCAGTGAGGGTCACAGAAATGACGGAAGCCTCAGAACCGGCGGTCACAACGCCAACATTGGTGACAGTGGCATCGCCAGAAATCTTGGTGAAGGTGAAGTTGGTGTTATCCTTGCGCTGGGCGGCAGCACCATTGCCATAGACGACACGAACGATGGCGGTCTCAGAATCGCCAGTAGCAAGCTCCATCTCGGCATCCTCAAGAGCAAGGAAGCGGACATTATCCTGCCACTTATCGCCATACACCTTCTCGGTCATAGTGCCATAAATAGCAGCAGACTCGCAGGTGTCATCAGTAGCATAACGGAAAGCAGTGCCGCTAAGCTGAGTGGGGGCAGAGCTGGTGGCGTTCAGAGTCAAGTCCTGAGAGGGGTCAAGGCCCAGACGAGGAATGTCGGTGATAAGCTGCCCAACCACAGAAGCACCGGAATCCACATTGATGTCGGCATTGTACAAATCATTGATAATGACGATGTGCAGCTCATCGGGATTGAAGTCGGCAGGGATGGTCATCATGCGGGCGTTCTCATCCATATAAGGGTACTTGACACAATACACGTCGCCAACCTTGCCGTCAGCGATGGTCAGATAATACTTATTGCCAGTCTCGGTAATCGCGCCAACAGTCCAACCGGCATCAGTGGGCTTCTTGAACCAGCCAATCATAGTGCCGTTGAAGGAAGCGGGGGTATTAGCAAGCTCAAGCTGACCAGCAGTGGTCAACTTCTCGCCAGCACCAGCAGACTCATAGAAAGCAATGCCGCCCTGCTCAATAGTGGTGCCCAGAGTCCAAGCCAGATACTCCAGCTTGAAGGTGGCGTTAGTAATGGTTACATTCAGAGTGCTGTCGGAGAACCAACGCCCCAGCAGAGGATTGGACTTGCCGCCACGAACCTCGTTGGGAGTAGCAGAGAAGCTGAACGTATTTTCAGTCAGAGTCTGGCCAGCGCCGACAAAATCATTGCCCTTAAAAATCAGGGCTTTGCCGACATTAGCAAGAAAGCGTTCTGCCATTAAAATTTCCTCCTTATTTCATATTATTGTTCAAAAATTGTTCAACATGAGTATTGCCGTCCACTTGAGCAACAGCAATCATGCTATCGCCGCCAAACGAATTTTTATACTTACCCATGCTTGTCATATATCCATCATATTTACCGCGTTTCTTGCGATAAATCCAATGGTCTATCTCATTGCCCTTGCCACAATACATAGCAATGGCACGAGTTGTCGTAAATTCAACCTCGCCCGTCACTTCTTCAAATACACCTTGATGCTCACGAAATGTCATGTCTTTTTGCTGTTGTTTTGTAATCCCTGTATGAGCCGCTATAATATACATCTTTCGCTCAAGTGACGGGAACTCTTTGCCAAAATTTTTAACAGCATCAACTTCCTCCATTGTCCGCTTGAACTCTGGGTTGACATACGCGTCATCATAGTGTAATATATTTTGATAGAGGACGATTTTATTCATCTCGTCGAATTGCTTGGCAGTTATCTGGACGTCATGCGTCTGGTCAAAAATCACAGCCTTGCCTTTATCATTAACAGCAATATGCCACTCATCTATACCCCAGCACAGATGTAGGATATTTGTCAGCTTGTCGGCAAGCAATTTATCTTCTTGTTGAACCACCCGCACAAGATATTCCAGATACGACATCTGAATAATCTCGACTGACGGCGAGGAATTTTTGTCATGCTGCAATATATCAATACTCGCCAAGAATGTTTCTGCTTGGTCAAGTTTGATAGGATTTGCAGTCAAGACCTTATCCTTGATAGTATATGGAACTGGCTTGTCAAATGTAAAGTAGGCTCGTTGCAATAGGTCGATATTAACCATTGCAATCATCCTTCTTACCAGTATCACCAGCCATGACGGACAAGAATAGCTGAACGCCAGTAAATGTCTTGTTGTTGCCAACAATGGATTTAGCCGCCGCATATCTGCTCAAGTCACCAAGCCACGTCATACTGCCAACGCCGCCAACATATGCCCCATTGAGCACAGTCAACATGGTATTGATAAATACATCACCACGACTTGCAGGGACGCCATCATAATCTACTAAAGACATCTGACCACCATAAAGGAAGTCAAATGCGTATGTAATATTTGCTCTATACAATTCCTCTGGAGAATCATAGTAGTTGTAAATCTTCAATACACACTTGCTCTCTGGAATGGCGTCCTCGACGAGGTTGGTAAAGAAAATGCTGGATTCCTGCTGTCGGCCAGTTTTCCATAGCATATCAAGTTTTTCAGACATAGTAAGATTTGGTTGATTCAGCGCATCATATCCATTATATTTCAGCAGCTTCCATATCGGCTCGGCATCGGCGGATGTCGCCAAGTAAGTGATGATATTATATGGAATTTGAGGGAGCACAGATAGGCTATTATACATATCTATTGCACCTCCAATCAACCAAACATACTAACCGTATTAATGTAGAATTGCTTGGTTGCGGTCATGCCGTCAACCGTAGCAGATACTTCCATCTCAACGGGCGTCTTGATAATTTTGTTGCATTGTAGGGTATATTTTGCCGCACCATCTTGAGTCAGCGTAACAGCCGTCTTTCCGCTGAGCAACTTAACCTCCACGTCAGTCAGCTCAGTATATAGCTTGCCGCCATACTCAATCTGAACAGAGAAAGTAATGCTGTCGTTTTGCCGAATGGAAGAAAATTCCTTATCCAACACAATGACCGGCTCAAATTTCTCAGCCTCGGCAATCATCACATCAATCACGCAGTTGACAAGAGGATTTCCAGCTAATGCCGCCGTGATTTTAACCTCATCACCAACCTCGCCATAGACTTGATACTGGCCATCTGGCGTAACATTGACAATGCGCTGATTGCTGCTATTCCACACAACTTGCCGCTTAACTTCGTCGCCATTTAGCTTGACCGTAGCAGTAAGCTGGCCAGTAGAATCTGGAGACAGCTGAATGTCGCCAGCATTGATGACAACCTCATAATTCCAATCTCCATTGTCGGCTATGCGATTCTCAAGGTCATCCTTTTCATGGATTTCATCAAGATAAAGGTCGAGATATAATAGTGTGTCATATGGCGTGGATAAGTCGGTTTCTACGGCATTTTGCCATGCCAGTAGCTTGAACGGACGGCCATTAAGGATATATCTGGTGTTCAGCTTAAATAGCCGAATTGTGTCAACATTTCCTTGCACCATAACTGTGGCATGGTTGTTCGGCGTGATAATAGCGCTGCTTACTTGATGGCCGGGCGATTGCATATTATAATCAACAACACATGGTATACTGAAAATGTCGCCATTCTCAGGGTCTACAATGCGTAGCTGGTTATTGCAACGCCGCAGCCCAGCATCTTGCGCCAATCCGCTAAAATGGCCATAGTCATTAACAATCCAGTAAGAGTTATTGAATTGATACATCAAGCCTCTTTTGACTGTATGGGTAATATCCTTAAAGTAAATCTTGATGAAGTCAGCTGAATCCTTTAACCCAGTGGTCACATCACCAACCGTATTCTTAACCCAAGCCTCAATGCAACAAAAATTCTTGGAACCAATACCGCATTGTTCCTTAATTGGCCCGCCATGCTCTGGGGCTAATGCGGCACCATTCTCCCATTGCTGGTTGATAAATTCTTGGGCCAATTCACGATAATATTCATTCGGCGTCTGTGTTTCGCCAGTAAAATATCTCAGCCCCATATTACTCACCATCTTTCTTCAAGATGCTAATAATATGGAATACGACACGCCGCACATCATCATGCTTGGCATTATCCCGCAGATGAATCAGCCCTCTAATCAACTCGCAAATCTCGTCATTGCCAATGCCCACATATTGAATATAGACACGGCTCAAATACGCCATATAACCTTGCAGAGCCAAATCGGACTCACCAGCCGTCACAGCTTCATATAGCGGCAAAATCTTATAAATTCCATTTACCCTCTTATCTCCGCTCATCTCGACACCACCTTAAAAATCGTAGGCATCAAGATCAAGCAGAAGATAATCTTGGGTAGCACGGTCAACTTCCTCACGAAGTTTATCAATAATATTTTGCTTTTCTTTGAAATTCTGAGATTCACTGTTGTAAGAATATTGATTCTTCAAGCCCAACTTTAGAGCAATTTGGGCAGAGTTGTTAGTCTCTCTTTCCCACCATGCAATCACCCAATAGCGAGAAAGAATATATTGCTCAAGCACAGTCAAATCAGCGTTAAATGCCCGCTCATCAATGTCATAATCCAAAGACTGCCGACACTCAACAAACTGCGGAACAGCTTGCATTAAGAATCCGTCACAATATGCTTGAAAATTCTCAATGCTCTGATTATATGCTCTGCCAATTTTATAATCATCAACAACGGCTAATGCCACGTCGATAATCTTGTCAAAATTTGTCAAGGAGCATCACTCCTTCTCGTTTTCATCATCTTCCGGCTCAATAGCCATCAAATCCTTGCCGCACAGCTTACCAAGTGCCACAACAATATTGGCATCAATAGGCAAACCCTCCATCTTGCGATTGGCCACCATATCAACGATAATCTGCTTCTGAGCATCTGGAGCGTTCTTGTAAATAGCACAAACATCATCTGCACTCTTTTTTAGAAGTTCCTTCATCTGCTTATCGCTCAGTAGGTCTTGATACACACCGTCAAGCTCGCACTCTGCAATAAAATCATCGTCAGCAATATACACCATGCCGTTAGCAATAGTGTTTGGCATATTGTTGACAATGGCATGAGCTTCACCCTCTGGAATCATCTTGTAACCGAACTGGGTGTCGATATGATAGAAGCGATTGCCTCTCAAAGTCAACCCGCCAGCTACAAGGTTAATAAACTTGATAGAGCGAGTGGATTTCTTGGGCTTTTTTTCAACAACGCCAGCACCAACTTGAGCTTGCATCATTAGCTTCATTTGGGCCATAAGGTCGGCCATTTGCTTCTCTTGCTCGGCAATCTTAGCCTTAAGAGCGGCAGTTTCATCAATAGTAACATCTGCGGCAGTAGCCTCGACATCTACCTTCTTTTTAGTATTCGCCATATTTATTTCCTTTCATTCCCGTTTATTCATAGATAAATGTTAAGCGGGCAGGACAGCCCACCCGCTTAACCAATAATTATCACTCAGTGATGGTGTACTTACCAGCGTAAGCAGCGCCGATGAACTGGAAGTCATAGCCCTTGCGCATAGTGAAGTTCTGAGAAATATCAGCGTTCTCATAGAACTGGTTGGAGTTGGTCAGAGTGGTGCTCATGACGCCAACAACAGCCTTGGACACGGCGGGAGCAATGACGAACAGGGTGTTATCGTCCAGAGCCAGACCAAAGTCCTTGCCGGTGGGAGCCTGAGGCAGCTCAAACAGCTGGAAGCCATAGAAGTCCTTAACATAGGACACAACGGGGTCACGGCCATCAATGACCAGACGACCGCCAAGAGAGCTGTCGGGCAGGACATTCATCAGAGCGGAAGCAGTGCCCATGATGATGGGCTTAGCCATCATGTTGTAAGCCTGAACACGCTGAGCCAGCTGGACGAGCTTCTTGCCGTCGAAAGCGCCAGACTCAATGAACTGCTGGGGATAGGAAGCCTCGCCCAGACCGGCGTTCAGAGAGGCGATAATCTCATTATTCATGTCAATCTCGATGGACATGACGATAGCACGAACTGCCTCGGCCAGATCGTCCTTGCCGCCCAGAACACGAGCCATATCAACATAAGTGGTGATAATATGCTCAATGGGAGAAACGACTACGTTGCCAGCAAACTTCTTCTGGCGGAAGGAAGTACGCTCACCACGTGCACCCTTGCTGACAGTGTACAGGGTCTTGGGAGGAACCTTGAGGTTTACAACATCGGCATAGCCAACAGTGCGGAAATCAACGAAGGGAGCAAAGGTAGCAGCCACATAAGCGGGCAGAACTACGTTAACAGTGGCATTGACAATGGCGAAGTTGGCATAGCGAACCATGGGGTTGGCCAGAGCCATATCCATGTTGTCGGCAGTAATCTCAACGCCGGAAATGCGCTTCAGCTCTGCCATATAAGCCTCACGAATCATGGGAGCCTTCTCAGCGATGGTGCGAGAATGGTCGTAAGAACCCATGTTCTGACCCCATTCCTCAGCGGCCTTATGGTTATGGTAGTCGGCAAAAGCGACATAGAAATCAGTGTTGCCAGCGGCAAACTGCATAATCTCAGTGGAAATATTAGCCATAAATAAAATCTCCTTTATATTATTTTCTTATTCGTGACGCTTAGGCCAGCTTCATCAGAATCCAAGTCTTGACCAACTCGCCGCCAACGTCGATGCTGTGAGTACCAAGAATCTGGAAGTGAGCATCACCAGCAGTGTTATTGGCCTGCCCAGTCAGCTTGCCGGCAGCGCCAACCTTGGCGAAAGTGCTGGCCAGAGGGTCGGTGGTGAAAGCGGGCAGAGAAACCTCAATGCAGTCGCCCTTAACCAGACGCTTCACAGAGATAGGCTTGCCAGCCTTGTTATAGAAATAGCGGGGGTCATCATAAACCTGATCCTCAATGCCATAGCCCATAGCGGGAGTGCCACAGATGAGTTCGGGGTTCTCACCAGCAGAAACCTCGAACTCGTAGCCGCCCTCATCGGCAAGCCCAATAGCGCCAAGAGTCACGAAAGTAGCATTGTCAAGGTCGGACTCAGCAATGCCAACCAGATTGTAGCTGTCAACGTCCCAAAAGGCGCAATGGGTGCCGTTGAAAATGGTGTGAGTATTAGCCATAATTAAAATCTCCTTTATGTTTTATTATTTGTTTTCAAGTCTATCCCAAATACTGTTAGACTCTACCTTCTTGGTAGTAGTGGGCATAGCAAAGCTAAATACGCCACTATCATCCTTCTTAATGTTTTTCTTTACTTCGCTAAAGCAAACGGCCTTAACCTTGTTGCTCCAAGCATCAATGCTGGATTCATCACAAGCAAGACCTTCCTCGCGGAAAGAAGCAAACTGCTCGTCAGTAATATAAGACTTAATTTCCTCCATGATGCCGTCAACACGAGCAACATTTTCCTTGGCCAGAATAGCAGCCTTATAAGCCCGCAGGTCGGCCAGCTCGGTGTCACGCTCCATAATAATGTGGTCACGATCTTCAATGTCCTTCTCAAGCTGGGCAATCTTGGCCATCATCTCGTCCTCAGACATTTTGTGCTCACAATCATCATCACAAGGCTCATCTTCGTCGTCATCATGCTCATGCTCAATAGGGTCGGCCACAACTTCCTCAGCAACGGGCTCAGCCATTTCAGCCTCATCCTGCTTAGGCTCCTCGACTTCGGCCATTTCGACGGATTCTTTGATTTCCTCCATCTTTTCCTCCTTTCCTTCGGAATTGTCATCCAAATCAAGTTTCTTATAGATTTTCTCGACTTTATCTACAACGTCCTGCTCACCATTCTGTTTGGCATAGGAAAGCGCCGCGCTTAAAGCATGACGATTGTATTTGAATGTATCACCCTCAAGAATCATGACCGGATATTTTAACCCCTCAGAAGGGGCGTCCTGCCATCCATCTCTAATGTCCATATAGACAGCTTTGACAATGGTGTCGCGATTCTTGGCCTCCATAATCTTATCCCGCATGGCAGATTTATCAAAATCGCCCCAGTCGGCATCAGACATGGCCTCTTTGGATTTATCAATCTTATAGGTTTTCTTTTCAGCCATAGATTGCTTCCTCGTTTCAACAAATTGTTTTAGATTGGATAGAGTGTCGGTGTGCAGACGATTATAATATTCTTCTGCATCACTCTCGCTAAATCTAACAAAGGTAATATCGCTCTCTGGGCAACTGGGTCTTACCATCTTTCCCAAGACAGTAATCCCGCATATATTGAAGGATTTGGCGTTATCGTCATCCAACATTTCAAATCTTGCTTCAATACTGACAGAGCGATTATTGTCTTTCTCAAAGATTTCACAAAAATCCTTGGCATACCGCTTACTAATAATGGCGTCGCAATATGACCGCAGATAGCCGTCATCATCCTCAATAAACTCAATCTCTTGGTCTTTAGGTATAAGCCCCACGATATGCTCGTCCGACTCATGCGTAGTGGCGTCACCCATAAACATCTTGGCCACTACCCACTTACCAAGGGCAGACGGCGCAGATTCACGCAAACAATCTTCATCAATTCCAATGCCGTGGCTATTGGGGCGAGTAGAAATGAAGCCAAGTCGAGCAATACTGTATTCCTGCTCGTCATAATCAGAAAAATCTATGCGCTTGATTTCTTCGACAGAAAATTCCACATTCTTCTGCAATGGATTACCTCCTTTCTTCAAGGATAGTTATATATCAAAGCTCTATGCCCTTATCGGCAAGATACTTCAATAACTTTTTAGTGCGCTTAAACCACAGGCTACCATCATCATCTTTCCATTCAGGGCAATTTCCAGCCTGATGCGCCATAAGCGCATATTGCCCATCAAGGCACACATACTTGCTAGTATCAGATGGAGTGCCGAGCCTAATCATTTAGTCGTCCTCCCCAAGAATCCAAAAGTCATTGGAATCGTGGTCAAATGCCGCCATTCTATCCTCACCATACATATCAGCCTTATCCCCAAGCAGAATGACCTGCTCGACGATTTCATTTACATCCTCAAGCAAATCCAGCAAATCGGCATATACATGAACGTCATTGTTATCAAACGCAATCTTACATACGCCCATCATCATTGTCTGAAAATCAATGACATGGTGCTCAATGTCATGAATGGCATCGGTAGCCCGCTCAAAGTCAAAATATGCAGATGGGGTTTCGCCATATAGCACAGAAATATTGTAGCGCTCAAGGCATTTCTCGCCAATTTCATCACTCAGGGCGGGAAAATAATGAGCGATGCCATGATGGATGAGTGTGGCAGATTTGTTCATGGCGAATTTAACGCCTAAAATCGACACGCATCGGTCTAACCAACGATTCTCAACGAAACACTGCTTAATCAGTTCCATCAGCGCATTTTGCGTATTTTTAGATACAATCATAATTTTACCTCTTATTGGTCATCATTAAGTTCTGCTGACTCAGATTTTTCGCTTGCATCAAGTTCTGGCCGTCCCACACCGGTATTGCCACTTTGTTTAGTAGTGTTGGTATTCATCATAAGTTGACTATATGCTTCAAGCCAACCACTATTCTTACTCTCACGCAAACTACGCTCAAACGACACAGGGTGCATACCAATGGCAGATGCCCATGCAGATTCATTGAGTACCAAGCCACGGTCAGCAAGTTTATTCAAGTTATCAAACCGCTCTTTGCGCTCAAATGAATAGTTAGAGCCAACAAACTCAAAGCTAAACTTATACTTACTGGTCATCTGATTCACATAGAAATCAAAGAAGTTATTAAACTGAGCGTACATGGGCCGCATAGTCTGATATACCTCATTCAACGCCGCCTCAACTTCTGCATTGCTCATGCGGTCAGAGGAATAGATAACACGGCTGATGCCAGTGCCAATACCAGCGGTCGTCGCAAGCTGATTACTATAAGAGTTCGGGTTTTTATCCTCAAACTGGAAGAATTTGTTGTCCTCAGTCGGCATAGCAGCAACCTTAACGGCGCTGCCAAGCCCTTGCTTTACCTTGCCAAGGAATGTGCCCATAGTCTTTGGATCGATGGAGAACTGATTTTTGACTGTGCCAGACTTAGCCCCATCATACAAACGAATAGCACCCGCAAGAATAGCAGATGCCGCCAGCATATCCTTGTTATACTGTAGTTCCTCGACCTCATTATTTCTCAGAATATTAGCAACAAATGGTGCAAGGAATGGGGTATTTGCAAAGTTGTCAGTAGAAAATTTCCAAGCCCATGCTCCATCAAGCGGAGACACATCGGCCCAAAGCGCATAACTACCAGTACGTCTATCAAGTGGCGCAGATGGCACATAAGACGTCATAGACTCCATAGCCCGTGCATATGTTTTCTTGATTGATGGGTCGTAGCCATCGATGTCAACACCTGGGTTGAAAAAATACATCACATTGAGCGACCACAAGAAGCCCTTCTCAAAGCAGCCTGTCAGCATACAATAATCCTGCGGCATAATTTGTAGCGCATATTTCATCTTGCCACGATTGCCAGCTTTGGTCTTGCGGAACCATGTGAAATAAGTGTCGCGCTTTAGCACGTTCAGCAGAACATTGTAAAATTCCTTCTTATAGTCAAAATTTGTCAAGAAGTTGTCAACCGTCCGCTTATCCTTGGCATATGCATCAGATGTATAATCTGCCTTAGTATATGCGTTCTTACAAGTGACCTGCAAATCAAAAGATAAGGCGTTTGCATAAGAATACAACGTTCGCTTAAATAGCATATCAAACGCATTGGCGAACTCAACATATCCCTGTAAATCTTCGCCGCTATTCTTATAATTGGCCAACGCTTCCTTGACCGTCTTAGCACTGGGTAATCTTGGATTGTTATTTAGATTCTTCAACAACTCATTGCTGAGCATTGGAGAATAAAACCCCTCAACGGCAAGTATACCTTGACTAAAGTCAATAATGTCTTGAATGTCACTCTTGGATAATTTTTGCTCCACTATATTACCTCCTTTCTATTAGAATACCAACTGGATATTTTCATAATCTTCATCATCGTCATCTTGCGCTTGTTTCAACCATTCATTTTCAATCATGTCGAATACAAGCATCCCCATAGCGCAAGTAACAGCACGGTCACGATGCCCGCCTCTCGGGGCCTCTAACTTAATCTGATCGTTTTTTATTTCTGTGCGAAGGTTAACAGATTCGGATAACAACAAATCTGTTTGCCCATAAGGTGCAACAGCATTTGCAAGCGCATTGGCCGACATTTTATAATATTCGCCATTATCTTGCAATATTTTTTGTCTGTCGCCCATGCTGATTAACAACTTAACACGCCCACGCTCAAAAGCCCGCTTCATAGACCGCCAATACGACGTATTTAATGGGGCGCTACCAATCATTGGAATAACACAGTGAATGGCATCTTTATCAACGCATCGTGTTCGATAATATGTCAATTTCTCATCAGTCGCCACTTGATATGTCACCGTATCACATATAGTAAGCCCATGCGGATTGATATATGATCCATATTCGCCATTATATGGCTTGCTTAGAGAATTCATAATAGCCTCACCGCCCGATCTCGCATCCGGTACAATATAGTCGGCATCATATAAACTCTTTAGTTCTTTTAGTCGGTTAGCACAGCCATCGGCATCGTCAGCAGTTGGTAACATCTCGCCATATTCTATATGCCGCTCAAAATGGTCTTTCTTCCATATGCCAGCCATACAGAAAGCAATACTATTGTCTGACTCGTTGCCGTTCCCCTTTGTCTCAGTCCAAGCAAAGTCGGACACAACAATTCTTATCTCGTTATCTTTCTTCTTGCGATTGCTTATTTCATTGCCCATAATAAGGTCAGTTGGAGTGGGAGGCATGAAACACTTCTCAAGCACTTGCGCTTTTTTGAATGACTCAAGGCCGAAGAAGGCATCCTCACTATTGCCAACGGCCTCATTTAGATAGTTCATGCGAAACTCAATATCACCTTGGATGGCCTTGGCACGGCGATAATCGCCCCATGTTTTTAGGTTATTCTCAATGCTCACAAAGAAGTCTGAGGCGCTAACATTATATTTCGTTCGCTTATCCATGTAATAGCCAGTTACACATTGTTTCCAAGTGTTATACCACCACATAAACGAATAAAACGAAGATGTCAAATATATAGCCTTGGATTCTTCGACCCATCGCTTGTTTTTGGCATACTGTGGGTCACTAAGATAAACAGGTTGTCTCGGCGTCAACATACCATCAAAAATGTCGTCAATGTCGCCCTTCTTCATAATGGCAACCTCATCATAAATAGTAAAGTTGCTACGAGTACCTTTGGAACTTGGTAGCGGCGCAAGTACATTTAATGTGCTGCCATTGAGTGTGTTTGTAATGATATATGTGTCGCTCGGCTTGGTAATAAGCAACCATTCTTGCTCATACATATAACGCAAATATGGCGATATTTTGAGAATAAGCTCATTGACAATCTTCTCTGTAATAATACGGTTAGCTTGGTCAACTACGGTTGCAGTGACAACAACACGAGCGTTTGGATAAAGCAACAGTTTGATGATGGCGGCAAGAGCCGTAATAAACGACTTAGACGTACCACGACTTGCGCGCCAAAAATAAACGTCTGATATACCAATGAGATGCAATGCACTTCTCTGGAACGGCTTTAACTTAACACCAAGCACTAACTCAGCGTATATGTCCCAATTCCGCCTAAATAGCGTAGTCCATTCGATGACGTTTTCTTCTATATCATTATCAACGCCATTTGCAGAATTGATAACACGGTTAAGCTGGTTTTGCATGAAGCGACGCCGCAGTTGTTTTGTATTAGACTTCATCGCTCATCATAAGGAATGTCTGGATAATCCCTCGTCCCCGCTATGGCATTTCTCAGATTTCTCATGTCCTCGGCACGGTCTTTTTCGTACCCACACATATCAATATATTTCTGCAAATCCTCATACTCAGCTGGCTTACTATACTCAACCATAGCAATAACTTTTTCATATGCTATCTGAGCGTCAGACTTCTCGGCAGCTGTTTCAAAATTGTCAATTTTTAACAATTTCATCAGTTTAAGAATTTCATCAGTCGTCTCTTTGTCGCTGCCATTCTCAAACTTCTTCAACTCTGCCTTGCACAAATCTCTGTATCTCAAAATCTGGCCAGCATCCATATTCACCATATCACCAGTGTATGCGTCATAATAATCGTCCAATCGAGCACACTGGTCGGCATCATACCCAGAGCCCCATACTTTGTTCCAGTATTTGCGCTTTTCTTCCATATCCTCCTCAGCAATATCATTAGACGCATCACTAATTTGGATAAAATCAGAAAGCTGCATATCGCTGTCAAACACGCCGCGATATTTTACTCTTGCATCTTGTAGCAAATCAAGGTATGTGGCAAACGGCGTATTCTTAGTGCTTTTAGTATCATCCTCGTCATATTGCTGCTTGAGCACGTTGAATCGCTCACGAATAAGCGGAACGCCCATCTCCATGCAAACAGACCACAATGCCGCCCATTTTGAGCCGGTCAATTTTGCGGCCTCACGATATTTAGCACCGGCACAACTTTTGCAATATGGCAAATGCTCACCGGCCAGCACAGGATTTGGATAAAATTGCGATTTAGCTTTAACGCTGGAACAATATGGGCAATATTTTTGCTTAATTGGGTTAAATTCCATATTATTTCATCCTTTTAGTCCATAAAATGCAATATAGCAGGGCCAGCCATATAGCCAACCCTGCCACTTGCTCACAATATTCACTTGTACCGGCAGTTTGGCTTTAGGCCACTTGCCAGAGATACGGGGCATAGCCCCAAGATCACCTCCTACTCATACTTTAGTTTGGAACTCCAAACAGGTGGACAAGTATAGTGACCTCCTTCCTTGCGGAAATTTAGTTGATGTCTCGCCATTTCTGGCTGACAATTTCAGTTTGGGCCTCAAGTCCGTGGAACATTGAAGTAATCCCATATATTCAAACTTACCGCTGCCGATCTACCGCCCCACAAGCATGATAGATACAATCAAACAGACCAAAGTATGCAATGCGCACATTGCATACCCATTGTAGGCCCCGCAAGCATCTACAACGTAATCAAACATGGCGGCGATAAGAATGAATTAAGTTAATTTAGCACATAATTTCTTTGCCAAGTTTTAGTGCCATCTTCAAACATTATAAACAATGCCCCTGCCCTTGACATCTTGCGCACTCTTTTGCTATACTCATCAATGCCGACAAGACTCGGACAGCGGATAACCTCTTTCTCAGTATTCAGCCCATAGCCAACTACCTTTTGCTCCAGATGGTGGAAATGCCCCATGATAAGAATATCAATATCTACGGCGTGATAATCCTGCCAAAATCCAATCTCGCCCATATCAGATTTGGCATCATCGCCATGATATGCCAGAACGTTCACGCCTTGAATAGTCTTAAATCCACACTCGGCATATGGTGCCACAGTAATATTGGGATTATTTTCAATCCGCAGAGCAATAAACTCTCTAATGACCCGCCCAATATTCTCCTGCGGGAAGTCGCCCTTCTTGCCATTGAGTAACCTGAGCTCGGCATGATTGCCGCCAAGCGGAATATACTCAATGGGCACTTCCAGTCGATTGCTTAATTCTGCAAGCCACCGACTGATAAATTCGGCATACTGAAGCGCAGAATCAATGACTCCGGCCTTTAGCTTCATCAAATCGCTGGTACGGAGTATGCCTTGAATGGCATCCCCAAGATCAAATACAACAAGGTTATCGTAATCGGCAATATTGTATTTGTCATCCACAATCTTATCCATCAGCATAGTCATACGAGCTTTGAAAATGTCGGGGTTGTATACATTGACCTTTTCACCAAACAAAGTCGGTATATCAATGACCGTACCGTAGTGAGCATCACCAATACATAACACACCAGTCCGTTCATTTGCCTCATTTGGCTCAAACACCCGATTAAAGCTAATTGGCTCAAGCCGCCCAATGGCATTTGCCACTTCTTCGCCGAACATCTCAAGTCTGGCATCCGCTCGACGATTTGCGGCCCACTCAAGATTTTCAGTCCGTAGTTTTAGCCGCTCTTTCTCAAGTTCGTCTTTAGCGGCCTTAATCTCAGCCTTAATTTTATCATCCGTCGATTCAATTTCATCATTTTCGGCATTTTGAAGAACCTGCTTAACTATCTGGAAGCATCTGCGTAAATTTTCCGGGCCGTACCTCACAGCACCAAGCAACGCCTCGCTCCATTGGTCATAGGTAATTTGCCCATCCTCAACGGCTCTTGTGGCACGTTGAGCAAAGGACAAATAAGATTCATCTTTATTCCTTTGCATCCCTTATTTTCTCCATTCAATCCGTTGTGGAAATTGGCTAAAATTTTGCCTGTTTCCCTATTGGGTGCGTTTTATTGTGTCTAAAATATATAGTTTAGTGTCGTCAATCCCTTGCGCCGCAACGGTTTCACGACATTTTCAAAACCGTGAAAAAATTACTTTTTAGCCTCATAATGTCTTGCCAATCTTTGCCTCTCTGCAAGCGACGCACACTCATCACTACAATATGTTGTGTTGGCATTGGAACGTGACTTAAATCGCCGCCCACATATAGGGCATATCTTACCAGCGCCCTCAAGATTCCGCTCAAGATTCTTTACTATCTCCCAGCCAAAACAATCCCACAACAGATTCTTATTATTGGCATCTTTAACGCCGTACAAATATGCTACTATACTGTTGACCACATATTGCAAGCTCTCTCCAGATTCTTCCAATATATGCTCTCTGGTGCATTTTGCAGCATAACTATCACAACCCTTAATATTGTCATTCTCGACATTAAATATGTTTTGATGCCGCAACCACCAGTTATAGCTTTGAATGACCGGAGAATCCTCCATAACCGTATATCCAACATTTTGATTGATGAGCATACGCCAGTCCATCTTGCCGATTTTCTTGTTGTATTTGACTCGGCTTGGAGGAATGGCAGCGGATATGCGATTCATAGTGCTATCGTTTGCTGGCTCGACTTGATATTCTGTTTTATCTTTGGCGTATATAAAGAAATTGGGAACATCGGCTTTGGTATATTTTTTGATAATTTCGTTAATTTCTACTGGACGCTCCGGCAACCACATGGTCTTGGCCGTATCAATCACAGCATTGTTCTCGAAACATAACCACTTAACCACATCAAGTTCTTCCTGTGTTATCTCTCCACTATTCCAAATCTTGGTGATATTATTGCTAACCGGCCCGATGTTACCAGTTGTATATGCTCTTGACATACCGTCATATAAACTGTCTGGCGTAATTACCCCGCCCTTAGCCTTTTTGAGGTCATAAGCGAGCGGCCTAATCCCAGCCATATTTCTTTTGGCTATAGATGTAAGCAGTCTATCTTTAACAACAAGTGCCTTATCGCCGTCGTTGTCGAACATAAGAAACCTGCTAATCAAATCGTGACAACTGGTATATACACACTTAGTATTGCTAAACCACTCGTCTATCTCGTCATTTCTCTTATTAGACTTAATTGCCCATTCACGATACAAATGCGGCGACCGCAAACAAGCCAGCTCATCGCCGTCTCGATATTCTGAACAGTACACTTCACCATCTTCAAGTAGTCCGGCAGGGTTTTGTTCGCCCTTAAATAGCCATTCGCAAAAAGCATACAAATCTGGCGACAAAAATAAATACTTGCCATTTACTCTAAGCCGACCACCCTTGGCCTGTTTTACCAAGCTCTTTTTGGTGGACTTAAGAATTTCTTTGCTCCAAGAATCCCTAAATAGCTCTGGATATATCTCAAGCGCTGCTTGCATAGGAGCCTTATATCGATTATATGGCATAGCGCCAAGCAGCCGCATTGTTGTCTGGTAATCATCGCCAATAGCCAGTATCTCATTGACTGTCTTTTGAGTTAGCCTTGCAATCTCACCGTCGGTCATATCACTCAGCGTTTGAAGCATTTGATAGTTAATTCGGCTCTTAGGGATATATGATTCTTCGATATTGCAATATGCCGCCTCACATCCATAAGCCTTGAATCTGGCTTTGTAACATTCCCATGACGGATAAAATTTTGCGAGCTTAAATTGACTTTTTGTGAATATATATCTAATATCTTCAAGAATGACATTGTGCTTTGTGCCATATATGTCGGTCACAACCCATTGATCTGGTGTGCATTTCTTTCGTAAGAATTTAACAAAATCAAATTGCACCATAAGCCCCTTGACCCATGGCAATCTACACATCCTTGTTGGGCCATCCAGCATAATGCCGCAACCGTCCATATGAGGAATTGGCGTTTCCATCCATTCCCTACGAATCTCATATGTCACACCGTCAATATGGTCAACCTCGCCCGGAACAAGCGTTTCCCAATCATCAACAACAATTGATTTGTCAATATCAAACCCTTCCCAAATGTCTGTTGCAGAGTTCATCAAAGCCCAATATGCTCAAAATTTATTTGGATTCATACCGCCCTGCTCATTGATGTCGTCAATCGTCAGTCCACACATAATCCGCTTTTCAACTCTGCGATATGCCGCCTCCCGGATAAAAACAGCTTTCTTTGTACGAATTTGACCAGCGGATGCCGTCAAGAAAATATAGTGCTCGCCGTCATAGTCGAATCCATTCTTAACAATATTCTCAAACACTTGGAAGAAAAATACATTGACGATAATAATGTCCTTTGTAAGACTAAAAGATTTAATGCCAAGCGCTCTGGTCAAACTCGACTCAAATAAATTAACAACGTCCTTGTCTTTAACTGCGGCTGGATTTAATTGCCGCACAATATCACCAGATTTTCTGCTGTCAAGAATTTCAGATAATCGCTTCTTCTCTACTTTGAGCACACGATTGTATGCCGCAACTTTCCACTCGCCGTCCCACTGATTTTTCCTTTTGCCATTCAGCCGTTTTTTTAACTTGCTTCTTGCTATATATAGTTTCAGCAGCCGGGAATGAATATATTGCTCATCTGACTCATAAAATGCAGACGTGTCACAAGAATAGCAATATATTTGCTTGTCAAGGGCCAATCAATCATCTCCGCTTCCTACTAAATCTCGTCCATACACATCAATCAATAGTTGAATCTCCGTATATTCATCAAGCTCCTCTGGCTCGATCTGCAATCGCTGCAACCAAGTCGGCATCGGCTTGTTATAACTCATCTCGTACCACACCCATATCTCACCTCCTGTGGCAGATATATTTATCTATACTTGGATTATACCACAAGATGTTGATATTGTCAATAAGAATTTATAGAAAATATTAAATCATTCTGTATACTCTATATATGTTAACATATTGTTTACAATTTATTGATGATTTATTAACATCTATGGATTATACTATTCATGTAATATATATAGAACTATAATATCTTAGTATATACTAAGTATAATATATGAGTAGTATAGGATAGTTAAAGAAAGGGGTGTGGGGAAAACCATAAGGAAGGATATGAACAAAATATTAACAACGTCCAAAAAAAAATATGCTTGACAACTTTGCAACATAGTGCTATAATCGGGGTATGAGAGGTGAATGGATATGTTTGGGCTTAAAGCAAAATATGACCAGCAAAAGGCGGAGCTTGAATATTTACAGAAATACATTGCCGATTTCAGCAAGCAACGTGATGACCTAATTGCTAATATTGCCTCTAAGCAAAAAGAGCTTGATGAGCTGCATGGAAAAATCGGCGCTATTGAGCAAATGCAGGAATATGGCGTCCCACTATATCATGAATCGCTGGACGAACTAGAGAATCGGCTATTTGAGATTCAAGCCGACATTGAGCATTGTGTAGCCGTTGGTTTATGGCGGGTAAATAGCCCATATGCACTTAATGGCTCAACAAGCAAAGGCGCGGCAATACAAAAGAGCTTTGGTTCTGGCTTGGTATATTGCATCAACAGCTATTTAGATAGCAAAGAGAAATCTTTGACACCTGCTAACATTGAGCGCAATAAAGACCTCGTGGCTAAGAAGTTTGATGTATGGCAAAAGAAAGCCAATGATATGGGTCTATCGCTCAATGCCAAATATGTTAAGCTACGCATAGAGCAGATGGATGTTAAACTGGACATCAAGATTGCCAAGCAGGAAGAAAAAGCGCGGCTCAGAGAAGAAAAGAGACGGCTAAAAGAGCAGGAGCAATTGTTGGCAGATATTGCCAGAGAAGAAGCTCGTCTTGAACGTGAACGCAAAGCTATGGATATCGCATTTGCTAAGGCTCTAACAGATGACGAGCGTGAAGAAATCAAAGCTAAGATGGAAGATATTGATAAACGCATGGACGATCTGACATATCGCCGTGACCATAGTAAGGCTGGATGGCTATATGTCATTAGCTCACCAAGTTTGCCCGGGATTTGCAAGGTGGGCGTCACACGGCGCATCAATCCCACAATTCGCGTGAGGGAGCTCAGCTCGTCATCACTCCCATTCCCGTTCGTAGCTAATTGCTTTGTGTTCTCTGATGATTGCTTTGAGTTAGAAAACAATATGCACCATTATTTTGATGATAGGCGAGTAGCTGCCAACCGTGAATTTTTCAGCATTGAGCCAAAAGAAGCTATCGATGTGCTAAGAGATGTATTTAACCAAGAAGTCCATTTTATCGACATTGATGACGAACAGGAGGAAGATGCCAATGGTGAAACCTAAACAAATCCAATCTGATCCGCCTTGTCCTCTATGTGGTCGTCCAATGTCAGTTCAATATGGCTGCAATTTTGAGCAAATGGTAGGCAGAGCCGAATGGCATATGGACTTCAAGCCAAAGATGGTATTTTGTAGCCAATGCAGCAAAGATTTACTTACTGCTGTGAATTTTTGGTATGCCCACTGTAACCACACTAACAACTATGACAAATTGGGAGGAAATGTAAATGCTGACTGATGTTGAACTGAATGAGATAGCGGATACTATCAACGATTATTGTTACGAACAGAGCGACTTTTGCGATGACGGCATGACTTGCGGTGTCAAGCCGTTTTGCGATAATTGCAATGGCTGTTTTGGTGCACAATATCCTGACGACACCATTGATGCATATACTTGGTTACAAGAGCATGGATATGTAGACAAACAGGAGGATGGCGTTGAACATGATGCTGTCGAGCATCCATCTCACTACACTCATGGAGGCGTTGAGTGTCTTGACGCTATTGAGGCTGCATTGAGCTCTCAGGACGACCCCTACCGTGCATTTCTAACCGGACAGGTTTTGAAGTATATGTGGCGGTGGCCTATGAAGAATGGGCTTGAAGATTGTCGCAAGGCCAAGTTCTATCTTGACCGGCTAATTGCAGACATCGAAGCTAACCAGCTTCCCCTATAAATTTCAACCGATTGGAGGTAGCAAATATGACTGAATATAAAATCATGCGCTATCTCAAACTTGCTCAAAACGCCTGTGAATTTAGTAATAATCGCCGCACAAGAGTTGGCTCAGTGCTGGTATGCCGTGGCAAGGTCATATCTGTCGGTTGGAATGAGGAAGATAAGACAAGTCCTGTGCAAGCCGAATATAACCGGCTGAGAGGATATGACCCAAATGCCCCCAAGCAGAAAAATTCTATTCACGCCGAGATGAGCTGCATGCTCAAGCTGCGGCATATGGATATTGATTGGACTAAGTGCGATTTGTTTGTTTGCCGGGTGCTGAAAGATGGTACAAGAGCCATGAGCCGACCTTGCCCAGCTTGTATGGGGTGTGCCGTTGATTTGGGCATCAAGAATTTCTACTATACTACTGGTGCTGATTCGTGGGCATATGAAAAAGTATCTAACGGTTGACGAGCCGTTGGAAATATATGACAAAGGAGATAATCATGTACATGGTAAAATCTGTAAATAAACGTGGGGGGGCAGACAGTAAAATCTGCTATGCCGCCTCTTTCCATTGGAGGTGGCACGGTTGATTTTTAATCCTATTGTGCCGAAGATAGAACCAGTGCCTGTGTCTTGGCTTACATTTAGTTCACCAAAATCATTTACGCTTGCTGTTAATAATACAACTAAGAACTGGGATGGCGCACTAGAATATTCAACTAATACTAAAGATTGGTCTGTATGGGATGGTATCACGACATTGAGTAGCGTAAATAATAAGTTGTATATTAGAGGTACTGGTAATACTAAAATTACTGATGGTTATAATAATAGATGGATATTATCAGGTTCAAATATATCTTGTATAGGTAATATTGAAACATTACTTGACCATCAAACTGTGCATAATGGTCAGCACCCGATTATGGCTATGAATTGTTATGCTTACATGTTCAATAGTTGTAAATCACTAACAACAGCACCTGAATTACCTGCAACTACTTTAGCTGACAACTGTTATAGTAGTATGTTCAGTGAATGTTCGAAAATTAAACTATCAGCAACAAAGACAGGCACATATACACAAGAATACAGAATACCTACAAGTGGCACTGGTACTAATGCAACTAATGCATTGTATTATATGTTTTATAGTACAGGCGGTACATTTAAGGGTACACCCACTATCAACACGACCTACTACTTAGATTCTTCAATCACAATTGTCTAAAAAGAAAGGAAAATTTTATGATTTGGAATAGCATGTATCTTGCCCCCCCCCAGTGAGCCGGAAGAGTTCAAATATTATTGGAATGAATCGCCGAATCTAACTGAAGCATACATAGAAATAGAGCAAGACATACATTTTTATTATGCAGAAGACGCGTCTGTGGATTTTACACATATACTCATAGACAGCACCGATGTTGTTGGTCATTTGCTCACACAGATTACATACGAAAAAGATACGGGCGGTACAACAGTATATGACTCTGATACGGGATGGGAAAACGATATCGATAGATATATAAGTTTTTATAGCAAACCATCCGGCGACTTGCTTACATTCCTGCAAGCCAATGCTACGCCAATCGTAGAATAAATCAAATCCCCACGGAGAGATCAATCTCTGTGGGGATTCTTTGTATACCAATTTGGTGGGCATAGGTCAATATTCCATGCGATAAATTCTTTGCGCTGATTATTGGTGCAAATGGCATCAAGTTGAGTGGTATATAGCACCTTCTGCTTTGCCTGTTGATTGATGATGGTGGGTTTGCCAACTGTGGTAAGAATATAATCGACGGTCTTTTTGAGCCAATCGGCAGACATGGGGCTAAGTATCATGATTGGTCGAATATCAACATATCCCTCTTGCTCAAATTCGGCTCGTGTGCGCTTGTTGAGTTCAGTCTTAAATTTGACCCATTTTGCTTCTGGCATCCAGTCTGTATTGGCCTCTGTATATGTCTGGCCAGTTGCAGCGTTGTATGCCTCACTCCATACTTTTTGGCATCGGCGCTCAAGGTCACTATTCGGTTCGACATTGTGCTTGGTGACGATATGGTCTTGCTTGACGTCTTGGATGGTATAGACTCTAAAGCCACGTCGTCTCAGCACAAGTCGGCGTTTATCCAGATTGTCAATTCGCCTCATGGCCCACTGATGTAAAATGCGGTAGACGATTTGGCTCATGTCGCTCATATATGCAAAGCTGGGCTTGACGGCTGTAATAGCCTGTCGGTCAAATGTCGTGAGGAAGTTTTGGTTTATCTCATTGAACAGCAGCAGCATTTCAGTTCCAGATAGATATAGCGGTTGATCTGGATGCTTCAGGAACTCTTGATACAATGCGCAGTCAAATAGTAGCTGTTGTTCGTCGGCATTGAGGTAATCTATGAAGTTGGCGAGGTCATTTCCAAAATACGAACTGACGGCATATCTCTGTGTGCCATCTATTTTTTTGAGGTCACAATATTTTTGCAATTCGGCAATTTGAGCAAGTTTGGAATTTCCAGTTTTTTGCTCAATGTCAAGTGAACGGCATATATCCTTGTAGCTTAACTCTCGGCCGACAATAAACGGCAATCTTGTAATGGCTTCTTTCGGCAGTTGATACTTTGGTTTCGACATAAAAATCGGCTCCTAACTTTTTGTACGATAAATGTCAATCTGAACGTTAAATGGCCATTTATTCTGACCTAAAATTTGTCCTTAAAATGAAATTTGTACGATTGGTGATGCATGAATATATATATTTAAGTTCATGTATCACCATATGTACAATTTTTTTATTAGTATATCATAGATTTGATTGTTTGTCAAGTCAGTTTGATAGTTATTTGTAGTTTGTTAAGCATGGTTTTGGTGTTTTTGCTACTAACGATTTTCGCTTCAATCAATTAAAGCTCATCCATAATACACCCCGGCTGCTATAACCTGAAACCCGCATAATCAAGCCATTTCTATGCATGATATAACTATAATTATATTATGATATATGTTGTTTTGACAACGAAAGCGGTTATAATCCTATCATATCGCTATGACAAAAATTGATAATTGTAAATAAATTGTGAATATTTTGCAGGGAATATGTTATTTTTTTAACACTCTCGCGTTAGGTATCATGC
>ERZ1034976.856-NODE-856-length-26429-cov-6.037385_pt1 | contig 26429 bp, 28 predicted proteins | sample MGYA00520623_ERZ1034976 | MGnify/ENA primary metagenome ERZ1034976 (study PRJEB33766, sample SAMN09781774) | gut metagenome | biome: gut microbiome | host: Homo sapiens | place: Madagascar | study: EMG produced TPA metagenomics assembly of the PRJNA485056 data set... | reverse complement strand
AAGTGACGGAATTACAGAATCATTCCGTCTGCGCCTTCTCATTTTCTTCCCGGATCACTAATAGCATTAGCCATTGCTTCAAACGTGGTATTTATGTGGATTACCGGATGATGTTGCTTTTCATTATACTCTTTGAGCCTCTTCTCAAAAGTAGCCTTCTTATTTTCTTCCATTAATTCTGGAGCCAAAGTTATCATAACCTTATACTTCTCATCACCGAAGGCATTTAGGTGACGAAGCAGCTGGTCCTCATAGAACCAATCTGACATTTTTGTTTCTACTACTATCTTAAAACTCTCCTGCGTAATTGTTGCATCCGGAATGCTATCAACGCTCTTCTCTTGCAATGTAAAAATAATCTCTGGATTAAAGGAATCAGAAAAGTATTCTGATTTCAGAAATCTGAAAAATTTATCTGATGAGTAAGAATAAAGGCGCGAAAGTAAAAGCATCATATTAGCTGTAGCCACATTCTCCTTCTCATGATATCTCTGAAAATAATGTATCTTCATGACCTATCACCTCGCTTGCTCTTTCCGTAGTTATTAGGAAAATACTCTTTTCCAAGCTGCCATATGTATTTATCAATTTCCTTCAGGTTGTACTGTTCAAGATTATAGAACTTTCTAAAATCTATTAAGACACCTTTAAATCGAATATAGTCTTTCAAATCAACATTTGTGAATACAGAAAATCCATCCTTATCCCTGAAGTACTTCAGAACCTTCTCTACATAGCTATCGTAGATCGGGAATTCCAACGGATTGTGATGGCTGCAATATTTCGTAGCAAATGAATAAAAATTCTTTTCCACTCCATTGATAGTAACTTTCTGGATATCGCTGATTAAAGTAACATCTCCAGCTTTCAGTCTTGCATCAACATCCATAGACAATATATGTTTTGCCACCGGATACACCGAAAAGATATTTGTGCTATAAAAATCATTCAACGTTGATACCTTTATCAGGATATCTGAAATATCTGTATTGTTCGGGCATAAGCTAAAAAACAGCTTATCCAACGCGTCCTCCTGGAGATGATAGTTTTCCAGTGCATTCCACCGCTTAAGATATTTACCCACTTCATCAACAGTAGGCTGTGAAACCTGAACTGAGCCCTTCTTCTTTGTAATATACTTCATCGGTTCAACAGCTATACCTATCGCAGAACTGTCACCAAACAAAAATTCTCTAAACCTGCGTCCATGAGACATGTATCCGCCTACCAACTTGTTTGGATCACCTTTGGAATGTGCCCTCAGCGCTGACAGCATAGCTGCCTTATAATCCGCTTCAAAATTTTCAGAAAGGATATTGTTCCAGAAAACATCTACACCTGCATTCTTCCAAAGATAAAAAGCATCATTTACTGAAGTGTTAATGGTATTCTTGCTAAGTCCTTTTTGCTGTAAATATTTACGATATTCACTCCGAACCTGATCCAGCGACATATCTTTGGCTGTGTATATATTCATTGAATTATTCCTCTCTTTTCTGCGTTTTTATATAACGGCCACTTTTAATACGTTCATCATTAGGTTTTTCTGCATCAGCCGGAATAGCCCAATAGGAACCAATCTTTGTTGCACCTGGAATTCTATTTTCTGAACATAAAACCTGAATTCTCCTGACGGAAATTCCCCATTTTTCAGAGGTTTGCTTAATTGATAAATATTCCATAATGTCCTCTCTTAAAAAAGCACACAATACAATTTAACATTATTATATGCCAAACCACGAATAAAATCAATTATAGTTAAAGCAGCAAACCACTGGTCCACTGCTTATATTTCCTTCCATATACACGTATAATAGCACTTTATGTATCAGCAAACGTATACTCGACGTGGTAAATCCACTCAAAATTTGAATTATTATGCTGCCTCTATAGTATAGGTAGATTTGAAATAAGTGAACGCTTGATACCTTTTAACGAAATTTAACGTTAGAAAGTTCAAATCGTTAATTTGTGTATTACTCCATATTATTGCGATTTTGTGCGCTTTCTTTTGATTGTACATATGCATCTTTTAGTTTTCTGAAACGTATATTAACGGTACAAATCGTTTATTTCATTTACCGCGATTTGCGCCAGTTCAGCGGTTATATTCCGCATTATGCGCCAACACCGACTCGCTTGCCGTGGCACACAAATAATATTTTATCATGCCTTAAAACTCCTTGAAAATACTGATTTTCCTTGATTTTACGCCACTTTCTACGTTTTGCTGTGACAATTTGATGCGGTATCTGCTAAAATAAATAGAATCCTACATTATGGTAAAGTATAATGTAAGTATCACCAAACATCACTTCACCAAAGGAGGATTCTGTAATGAGTATAACACAAAAGACAGCAACAGCAGAGATTTTCAATGACTATAACAAGCGTTGTACCGCTGAAACCTCTATTGATGAAATCAAATCCGGTTGAGCAACTATGCCATAATTCAGTACTTGTCGAATTCAAGTTTAATTTTCATTCTTATCCCCAGGATTTTCTGTGTTAATAAATGATCCGGTCCCGGCCATTTTCTTTTCCAATATATAAGCGCTCATCTGCTATGCTAATATTTTCATCCAGGCGAAGCTTGGTATCGTACTCCACAAGTCCGAAGGTCATGGTTACCCTAAGCTGCACCTCTCCATAGGTGATTGTAGCCTTGCGTACCGCATTTTGGAGATGTGCAAGCAGAATCTTTGCTTCATCCCCGTTTGCCCCCTCAAACAGGAAGATAAATTCCTCTCCTCCCCATCTTGCTGCCACACCATGTCCTTCCATCTCCTTTTTGAAGATATCCGCCAGTGTACGCAGTACTTCATCTCCACATTCATGTCCGTAGGTATCATTGACCTTTTTAAAAAAATCAATATCTCCGATGGCAATGGACAGAAAATCATCCGGATGCTCCACCTTTTCTCCCATATAATGCATCAGATAATGCCGGTTCCACAGCTTCGTCAGCGTGTCTGTATTGGCTGCCTGCTGGAGCTCATTGTTATATTTCATCAGTTTTCTCTCAACTGCCTGGGAGTCCTTGGAAAGCATCAGTCCACTTAAATAAAGCAGAACAAATACTACCACTGTTGTAAGCACCTGCAGAAAAATATCGCAGGCTCCCTCAATCTGAACTATTTTTCCGTGTCCACGGCAGAAAAAATACAGACCGAGCCTTGCCGCACACAATCCCATCACTACCACACCCTGGCTCCACTTGCTTAAATAAGTAAAAAGCAGATCCAGCAGTACCAGTGTAAAAAGAAAATGCTGAAGTCCACTGTCCCATCCGATCAGCATCACATTAAAGCAAACTGCTCCCAGCATAACGATATTATAAAGAATCAGTGCTGTCCTTGTATGATTCTCATAGGTTAAATACAGCAGATAACCATATATTGCAACAAAAAGCAGGTTACCGGCCATCCACCAGACATGATGTACCATTACTAATGTAACAGATATGATCAGCAGATAGATCATCATGACCAGTGCACTGATCCGAAGTGTGATCGGACCATCTGCACTTTCATTTGGATTTTCCACATCCTGAAACAGAATTTTTTTAAATTTTCCCATTTTCTATAGCTTCCTTATCCCCTGCTTTTCTCTTTTAACCTTCCATCAGATAGGAAAAAATCAGAAAAGCTGTTTTCAATGCATTGTGCCTGATTTTTTCATTCTCAATGCAGAAAATATCATCTTCTATGACCTGGACACCCATTTTTGCCAATGTATCATGATCAACCTGGACAATCCTTTTGTTCTCGGAGCTTAAATATCGTTCCCTGACCTCTTCATCCACGGTCCCATTGTTGGCAACTACAAGATCGATCTTTCTGGAACCAAGGTATTCATTCAGCACCTCCACATGCTGGCTGACAGACTGGATATCTGTTTCTCCCGGCTGGGTTACCAGATTGGATATGTATAAAAGCGGAGCCCTTGTTTCTTCAAGTGCATTTCTGACTTCCGGTGCAAGCAGATGGGGAATGATACTGGTGTACAGGCTTCCGGCACTGAAAATGATCAGATCTGCCTCTCCGATCTTCTCCTGGATCTCCTGCTCAATCTTAATATCGTGATCATAGGTCAGACGGCTGATATTCCGGATATTCCGGCTGACAGCCTCTTCTCCAAAGTATTCCTTTCCCGTGCTCTCTCCTACAAGATCTATCTTCTCTCCTGTCAGAGGAAGTACCGTTCCCTTGATATCAAGGAGCTTACACATATATTTGGTTGCCTCTGTCAGATTCCCCTTAAGATCAATCAATGCTGCCAGTACGATGTTTCTGACAGGATGTGTATTTAAGGATCCTTTCTGAAAACGATAGCTCAGGAGATCTATAAAATCCTCATCTACATTTGCCATGGAAAGAAGAACCTTTCCCACATCACCTACTGCCGGTATATTCAGTTCTTCCTTCAGCTTCCCCGTACTGCTCCCATTATCACTGACAGCGATCACTGTCGTCACATCGATCGGGAAAAGCTTTAAACCGGACAGGATGCAGGACAGCCCTGTACCTCCCCCGAAAATAACAACCTTTTTCATAGCAATACCGTTGCCCCCTTTTATTGTTATTCCACTACCGTAAAGTCAACTACTGCAGCGGCACCATATTCCGCCGTTTTTTCCTTAAATATCTGATCTGAATCGGTATCGATCTCTTCATCATTATCAAAGGTGTTTTTCTCTCTTAAAAATCCGATGTAGGTTGCTGTGCCATTTTCATCAAAGGATTCCATAACAGAGTCCTTCACCATAACACCCTGGGTTTCTTCAGATACAAAGTAGCTGCAGAATTCATGATTTCCTGCTGTATATAACACATGGTCTGCATATCTGACCGGATAAGCCGTGTCACTGCCGCCAACGACAGTAGCAAATCTCACCTTTCCATTCTCCTTCAGATAAACATATGCCATCATGGCCGCTGTGCTTCCATTATCATCATATGTCTGATCTGTGATCAGAAGAACGTCTCCCTCGTATCCTGTCAGTATTACATAAGCATATGCCTGTCCTGCTGTCATATTACTGATTAGTTCATCATAGGAATCAAACTCTGTCTTTCCTGCCTGTTCCTCTACAAAAGAGTTCGGAATATCACTTGGTATTTCCTCATCACCGGACACTTCTTCTGTCTGTACTGCTGTCTCATCTGTTGCGTCTGCAGCCGGCTGCTTTCCACATCCCGAAAGCATCATCGCTGCCATCAGCACTGCGCTGATTCTCATAGTCCATTTTCTCATTTTCACTCTTCTCCTCATCCCGCTGCACTGATCCCGGCCAGATTCCCTGTTGACCATGCAATCTGCAGATTAAAGCCTCCTGTCACTGCATCCAGATCCAGCACCTCTCCTGCAAAATACAGTCCCCTGACCAGTTTTGACTCCATGGTGGACGGATTGACTTCCTTCACATTCACACCGCCCTGTGTGATGATCGCCTCATTAAAGCCTCTTGTTCCCGTCACTGTCATGGTCAGCTGCTTCAGCAGATAACAGAGTCCTTCCCTCTCCTGTCTTGTCACTTCATTAATCTGCTTTTCCGGTTCGATGCCGGACAGCGCTACGATCACCGGTACCAGTTTTGCAGGCAGGAGCGCATCCAGACTGTTTTTAAACTGTTTGTTTTTATTCTCTTCAAAATCCCGGAGGATACGTTTATCAAGCTGTTCCATGGAAAGTGCCGGCTTCAGATCAAGCACTAGGGACACCGGTTCCTTCTTTCCCTTTTTCACATAATAGCTGCTGGCACTTAAAATCAGTGGACCACTGATTCCAAAGTGGGTAAACAGCATTTCTCCAAAGCCTTCGTATAGCTTTTTCTTTTTTTCTGAAAAAAGCGTCACCGACACATTTTTCAGGGAAAGTCCCTGAAGAAGCCTGCACCATTCCTCTTTTACTGTCAGAGGCACCAGTGCCGGCACCGGCTCCTTCACAGTATGGGAAAGCTTCTTTGCAAACCGGTAGCCGTCTCCTGTTGAACCGGTAGAAGCATAGGACATACCACCGGTAGCCACAATGACTGCATCTGCCGGAAGTCTCTTCCCGTCAGAAAGAAGAACACCCGTCACACCAGGAGTCTGCTGATCCTCTCCCACCTCGATCTGTTCCACCTTCGTATGGAGCAGCACCTTCACATGGTACTTTTCCATCTGACGGTTCAGGGTATTTATCACATCAGAGGAATGGTCTGAAACAGGAAATACCCTCTCTCCCCGTTCTGTCTTCAGACTGCATCCTGCCTCTTCAAAAAACGTCATAACGGCATGGCTGTCCATCTGGTAAACACTGCTGTAAAGGAATTTTCCATTGGTGATTACATGGGAAAAGAAGTCTTCTGTCTCACAGGCATTTGTCAGATTGCAGCGTCCCTTTCCAGTGATATATATCTTCTTTCCGGTCTTCTCATTCTTTTCAAGAAGTGTTACCCTGGCACCCCTTCTGGCTGCTGCGATGGCCGCCATCATGCCCGCTGCACCGCCGCCGATCACGATTACCTTATTCATTGCCATCTTCCTCTTCCTGTCTCGTCAGGGAATAGTTCAAAATCGGTTCTTCATCGATAAAATTGATCTCATCATTTAAGTATACCTGATAATTGTTCCAGACGTCCTCTAGCGTCTCAAGGTTTCTTTTCACATCATCCGGTCTTCGTAGGCAGAGCGCCACTACAAGGGCATTGATCACGCTTAAGGGCGCAACCAGGGAATCCACGATGGAAACCATATCACTCCTTGCCAGAAGATTGCAGGATGAATACAGGTTCATGGGGGAATGGATGCTGTCTGTTATGGTGATCACCTTGGCATTTCTGTCGTTGGCAAACTCCATGGCCTTCAGGGTTCTCATGGAATATCTGGGAAAACTGATACCAATCACGGCATCCTTTTCTCCCACCCGGATCATCTGTTCAAACATCTCCGATACACTTGTAGTCTTTATAAGTACCACATTGCCGCGGATCATATTCAGATAAAAATGCAGAAAATCTGCAAGAGGCTCACAGCTTCTCACTCCGATCAGATAAATCGTCTGCGCTCCCAGAATGATATCAACTGCCGCCTCAAAGGCTGCCGGATCCAGATTTACGATCGTATCCTGGATCTTCTCGATATCTGCACTCAGCACAGAAGTCAGGATCTCCGACTGGGTACTCTTCCCGTACTTGGCTCCCATCTTCTGCACACTGTTCAGCTTGTTTTTCACCCACTCTGCCAGTGCATTCTGAAACTCCGGATAACCCTCATATCCAAGATGCATGGCAAACCGGACAACCGTTGATTCGCTGACCCCTACTGTCTCACCAAGCTTTGCCGCTGTCATAAAGGCTGCCTGGTCATAATGATCCGAAATATAAGCAGCAATAGCCTTATGCCCCTTACTCATCTTGATATATTTTTCATTCATTCTGGTTATAATATCAAATTCCTGTTGCTCCATACTGTTCCTCTTCCCTATCTGAATGCCTGATAAGAATCCTTCAGCATCTGGATCGTTTCTTCCTCCTGAAGGTCATAATCACCGGTCAGTGACATACAGGCTGCCCCGTGAATGAAGATCCACATCTTCATGAAAAGCTCCTGCGCGTTTCTGCTCCCCTGGGAAGCTGCTGACTGGATTTCTCTGCTCACATTTCCGCTTCTGCCATTGACCAGATCATACATACTTCTCCCAAACCGGTTTTCTGACAGGAAAATATAGGAAAACAGATTTTTATGCTCTGCCGCAAATCTGATATAAATATTTCCAAGATGGACAAATGGTGTCACGGTCTGTCTTGGAAAACTGTCATAATAATTCTGAAAAAAGTCACATGCCTTTTCAAACAGAGCCTCATAAAGCTCATCCATATTCTTGTAAATACGGAAAATAGGCTGCGTGGAGCATCCGGCCTTTGCCGCCAGCTTTCTGGCTGTTACCTGCAGGCTTCCCTCTTCCTGCAGAAGTGCAAACGCCGCTGTCAGAAGAGCATCTTTGGTTATGGATTCTTTCCTTGCCATTCTGTTTTCCCTCCTTTGTATAACATCTGTTATTATTTTAGAAGCTTTTCGGTTTTCTGTCAATAAGAATTCTTAAGGTCTTCAAGATCTGTCAGGAACTGTTCCCACGCATCTTCATGCTCCACGTAATAAAGAGGACACTTTTTCCCGCCCTCATCGTAGTGTCGTCTCATATCTGACGGCTTCAGATGATACTCCGAGAGAAGCCAGGCACTCAGTTTAAGCAGTGACTGATACGTTGCATCAGTAAACTTTCCGTCCTCATCCAGATAACAGCACTCTATGGAAATGGAATCCTCGTTCCTTGTTTTTACTGCATATCCCATCTCATCAAGCGGCAGGCACTGCACAATGGAGCCGTCATAGCTGATCACAAAATGGGCACTTGCAGATGTTTCTCCCGTCACTCCCAGATTTTCAAAATAGCTTCTGTTCTGCTCTGCACTGGTTCCCGGATTTGCGGTATAGTGCACAAAGATATTTTTAACCTTTTTCAGCTTTGTCTGTGGTCTTGAATAGGGGTTCGGTGTCAGAAATTCTTCTGTGATCTCCGGCTTCTCTGGTCTGCTCCCATTTATGATCTCCTGCAGCTTCCATGTGCTCTCTATCCCGTTTTTTCCTGCAATATTCCGTAACAAAAGAAAAAGAAACAGAGCCAGCAGTCCTGTCAGTATCAGTAAAAGCAGGATATGGAAAACCTTTTTCTGTCTCCGTCTTTTCCTTCTCTTTCTTCTGATTCTGACTTCTTCTGCTGTTCTGCTTCTGTATCCGGATCGTGAAGCTTTCTGTCTGCCCTTTCCCGCTCTGGAAATGTCGATCAGATCCAGCTCTTCCCCCTGTCTTTCCGTTCTCTGTCTTTCCAAAGCCTGCCTCATCGTGTCACCCCTCTTTTGTAATAACATGATTATAGCAGTATTTTCTCTATCCTATCTGTAGGCTTCCTTAATTCCGCCTGAAGATTTTCTTAAGATTCTTCCATATGCTATCTGACGAACCAGAAAGACCCCTCCAAAGTCATGGCATTTCACTATTTGAAATACCATTACCCAGAGGGGCTTGCATTTAATGATTTAATTTCTGTTCAGAATCCTAGATTATACAGGATATGCTGCATTCTTGGTATCAGCCTGGCTCATATCAACCTTTTCCTGCTGTGCCTGACGATACTTGAAGAAGTCTGTTGCTACCTGAGGGAACAGTGCATAGGACAGAACGTCCTCATCCTGCTGCTTCCATTCCTTCATTTCGGATTCGAGCTTGTCCATCTCGTTTGTTAAGCCTGCAGCATCTGCAGAACGGGATGTGAATCTCTGCTCTCCAGGAATAACCTTGTCAATAACCTCCTGGTTCATAGGCTTAACAGTCTGACCATACTTACCACGAAGCAGATCCTTGAACTCTCCTGTAGCCATCTTGTATCTCTCACCCATTAATACGTTGAATACAGCCTGTGTACCAACGATCTGGGAAGAAGGAGTAACCAGCGGAGGCTCACCGCAGTCCTTACGGACTCTCGGGATCTCTTCCAGTACTGCCTGATACTTATCTTCTGCATGCTGCTCTTTCAGCTGGCTGACCATGTTGGAAAGCATTCCGCCAGGTACCTGATAAAGCAGAGTCTTGATATTAACACCAAGAACCTTTGTGCTCATGAGACCGCTTTCAAGGCACTCCTCACGGTAAGGTCTGAAGTAATCAGCAATTTCTGCCAGAAGGTTCTGATCGTAACCGGTATCATAAGGAGTTCCCCTAAAGGTCTCAACCATAACTTCTGTTGCAGGCTGTGATGTACCAAGTGCGAAAGGTGAAATTGCACAGTCGATAACATCTACACCAGCTTCTACTGCCTTCAGATATGTCATGGAAGCTACACCTGAAGTATAGTGTGTATGCAGCTGGATCGGGAGCTTTGTGTTCTCCTTCATAGCCTTGATCAGCTCGCCAGCCTTATAAGGAACAAGCAGACCTGCCATATCCTTGATACAGATAGAATCAGCACCCATCTCTTCGATCTTCTTAGCCATATCTGCCCAGTACTCAAGGGTATAAGCATCACCCAGTGTATAGGACAGAGCAACCTGTGCCTCTCCTCTGCCTTCCTGCTTCTTGATCTTCCCGGTAGCATCTACAGCTGCCTGAAGGTTACGAAGGTCATTTAAGCAGTCGAAAATACGGATTACATCAATACCATTTGCGATAGACTTCTCAACGAATGCGTATACAACGTCATCAGCATAAGGTCTGTATCCGAGGATGTTCTGACCTCTGAAAAGCATCTGCAGCTTGGTATTCTTGAATCCATCTCTTAATTTACGAAGTCTGTCCCATGGATCCTCTTTCAGGAAACGAAGGGATGCATCGAAGGTTGCTCCACCCCAGCACTCTACTGCATGGTATCCAACCTTATCCATTTTATCTACGATCGGAAGCATGATCTCGGTGGGCATTCTTGTTGCAATCAGGGACTGATGTGCATCACGAAGAACGGTTTCCATAATTCCGATCGGTTTCTTAACCTGTTCAGCCATTTTAATATCCTCCTATATGAATTAAAATATTCCAAATACAGCCATAAAGGTTCCGGCTGCTACTGCTGTACCAATAACACCTGCTACGTTAGGTCCCATTGCATGCATCAGAAGGAAGTTGGTAGGATCTGCTTCAGCTCCAACCTTCTGTGATACTCTGGCTGCCATGGGAACTGCGGATACTCCGGCAGAACCGATCAGCGGATTAACAGCACCCTTGGTAACAACACACATCAGCTTACCGAACAGAACACCTGCAGCGGTACCGAATGCGAATGCAATAAGACCAAGTGCTACGATCTTTAAAGTATCTGCATTCAGGAAAGCTTCTGCACTTGTTGTTGCTCCTACTGATGTACCAAGTACGATAACTACGATGTACATCAATGCATTACTTGCAGTATCTGTCAGCTGTCTTACTACACCTGACTCCTTAAACAGATTACCGAGCATCAGCATACCAACAAGGGGTGCTGTGGTAGGCAGGATCAGGCTGACTACGATAGTAACAATGATAGGGAACAGGATCTTCTCCAGCTTGGAAACCGGGCGAAGCTGACCCATTTTAATCTTTCTTTCCTTTTCACTTGTCAGCAGCTTCATGATAGGCGGCTGGATGATCGGAACCAGTGACATATAGGAATATGCCGCTACAGCGATCGGTCCAAGGAGTGCTGTCTGTCCAAGTTTACCCGCCAGGAAAATAGAGGTAGGACCATCAGCACCACCAATGATGGAGATTGCTGCTGCAGCCTTGTCATTGAAGCCAAGTGCGATAGCTCCGAAGTAAGCTGCGAAGATACCGAACTGTGCTGCTGCACCAAGAAGGAAGCTCTTAGGATTGGCAATCAGGGGACCGAAGTCTGTCATTGCACCAACACCCATGAAGATCAGGGACGGGAGGATTGCCCATTCGTCTAAGAGATAAAAATAATACAGTAAGCCGCCGGTTCCGTTTGGGGAATCCTCTATGCTGAGCATAATGTCAGGATAGATATTTACAAGCAGCATACCAAATGCGATTGGCAAAAGCAGTAAGGGTTCAAACCCCTTGGCAATCGCAAGATAGAGAAATACACATGCCACAAGGATCATCAGGTAATTGCCCCATGTCAGGTTGAAAAAGGCTGTCTGATGGATCAGATTGGACAGTGTAGATACGATATAATCCATTTTTTTAACCTCCTGTTGTCATTCACCATGCAATCATCTGCATGCTTCTGTACTGAATTAGTTCAGAGTTGCCAGTACAGCGCCTGCTTCTACTGCATCGCCAACAGCTACATCAATGCTTGCAACTGTTCCGTCTTCAGGTGCTACAACGGGGATTTCCATCTTCATTGCTTCTACAACGACAACAGCGTCACCCTTCTTTACAGCCTGTCCTACGCTTGCTTCGATCTTGAATACCTTACCAGCTGCACCGGCTTCTACCTTGATGCTGCCTGCGCCGGCTGCCTTAGCTGCGGGAGCTGCTGCAGGTGCTGCCTTGGGAGCAGCCTTGGGTGCTGCAGGTGCTGCAACGGGTGCTCCTGTAGATGCGCCCTCTTCTACTACTACATCATATACGTTTCCGTTTACGGTAATTGTATAATTCTTCATTACTTATTTCCTCCTGTAATTGATTCCTTTACTGAATTATGCTCTCTGCCATTTGCTGGCACGTCTGATACTTCTTACTACAAATCCATCTGTGGATGCAGCACCTTCGCTTGCTGCAATCGCTGCAGAAATAACGGCAACCAGCTCCAGATCATCAGATAATTCTTCATTTTCAACAATCTGTGCAATAGCCTTGTCCACTGCAGGCTCTTTCTTTGCTTCTTCCTTCGGCTTCTTGTTGAATGCAGCCTGAATCTTGGGAATGAAGGTAAAGCAGCTGATCAGCAGGCTGATCAGGATCAGAACTACGAATACGGTTCCCATACCGAGCAGAGTGTTTAATGCGGCCTTCTCCATCTTCTCGCCAAATGTATATTCTACATTGACGGAAATACCTGTGATCGCCTGATTATCAAATACAAACTCAACTACTGCATTTCTGTCAGTTCCCTTAATCACGGCATCGATCGTACCATCTTTGTCATCAAAGCTGCTGGTAACACTGATGACTTCCACATAACTACCCATTTCTTCAGAAGCTGTTTCCCAGCTGTCCAAAGCGGCTGTCCATACAGGATCAGTAACCTGAGCCTGTGCGCCCTGCATTACAACCTGGTTCATAGCGGCAATATTCTCTGTCGCATAGGTTTCTGCTGTTTCCGGGGTCATAAAGCCTTCAACTGCTTCTTTCCCACCGCACGCTGTCAGACCTGCCATACAGGTAATCATACCTAATATCAATAACCATTTTTTCATATTAAGTAATCTTCCTTTCTAAACTGTACCATGCTTCTTGGCCGGAAGGTCTTCACTCTTTGAGAAAAGCATCTCAAATGCGCCGATCACATACTTACGTGTATCAACGGGTTCAACGATCTGGTCAACATATCCTCTCTTTGCTGCACTTGCTGCGCTGGTCTGAAGTGCTTCATATTCCTTTGCACAGGCGTCAATCGCATCTGCTCCCTGTCCGTCGCAGATGATCTTGGCTGCAAGCTTTGCATCCATTGTACCGATCTTTGCATCCGGCCATGCCATGGTGATATCAGCACCGATTGCCTTGGAGTTCATGGTCACATATGCGCTTCCGTAAGCCTGTCCGATGATCACGTTTACCTTGGGTACAGTTGCGTTTGCAAATGCGTATGTAAGCTTTGCTGCTGCATTCGCAATGCCCTTCTCGTTCTGCTTGTCTGCCTTGAAGCCCTTTACATTAGTAAGTGACAGTACAGGGATTTCAAATGCATCACAGAAGTTAATGAATTCTGCAGCCTTGTAGCAGCCAGCTGCGGAAAGAACTGCATCATATTTCTCTGTTACAGTTCCATCCTCTCCATAAACCTCGGTTCTGTTAGCAACAGCACCAACAGTAGCGCCATTCAGCTTGATGAAAGCAGTTACCATATCCTTAGCGTACTCACGCTTTACTTCAAATACTGCACCGTTGTCAGCGATCTGGGAAAGTGCGATGGAAGTATCTCCAACACAGTTTGCGATCTCTGCACATGCTCTGTTCAGATCATCGCTGCACTCTTCATAGGAACCATCCTCATTGTTTGCAGGAAGAAGGGAAACCAGCTCACGGATCTGTGCAAGGATTCCTGCCTCATCAGCAACAACATCAACAATTCCTGCTTCCTTGCTCTGGAAATCAGCAGCAGAGGTATCACACTTGGTGATCACATTGCCATCCAGTGCATTGGGAGCGTTAACAAACAGCTTTGCCTTGGAGCCTTCCATAAAGGTAAAGTCTGTCAGAGTGGGGATCAGTGCAAGACCACCGCCACAGGTTCCGAACACTGCTGTGATCTGGGGGATCACGCCGGAAGCCTTAACCTGGCTCATATAAATCTCGCCAAAAGCATTCAGTGCATCAGTAGCCTCCTGAAGTCTCAGTCCTGCTGAGTCGATCAGTCCGATTACCGGTGCGCCCATTTTCAGTGCAAGATTGTAAAGGTTGGCAATCTTCTTTGCATGCATCTCGCCGACAGTACCGTTTAATACGGAAGCGTCCTGGCTGTAAACATACACAAGGTTGCCATCAATCACTCCATAGCCGGTGATAACACCGTCAGAAGGAGTTTCTGTCTGTTTCAGATTGAAATCTGTGCTTCTTGCTGTAACAAGACCGCCGATTTCAACGAAACTGTTTTCGTCGAGTAAAGCTGCAATTCTTTGACTCGCCTGTGAAGTAGTACTCATTTTTCAGCCCTCCATTTTATATTAAAAAAATAATAACTTAATTCGCAGGGGCATAGAATCCCCATAAATGCGTCTATGGTAGTATAACACAAAAGCCTAAATTCGCATAGAAAAAGTTTCAGATTTTACACAAAATTTTAACATCTTCTTTTTTTCCTTATATTTCGCCTCCATTAAAGTGAAGCATGAGCCTTGCATACGCTGCTTCTACCGACTGGTTCAGCAGTGGAATGGCTCCTTCCTTAAGGAGCTGGTCTGCACTGGCATACAGATCCCCTTGTATCTGCTTATAAGAAGCCGTATATAGTGGGATGGCCTTTTCCCGGCATCTTTTTGCAAACTCCGGGAAGCCGGTGTGCTCTCCCACTACGCAGGCTGTTGCGGAATGATACAGATAATGCAGCACTGCCACAGGCTTTTTCTCTCCCTTCAGATTAAAGAAGGAATAATCCATTCCTGGGTAAGGACGGATCACCAGAACAGAATTGTCAAAGCTGTCTGGTACAATGTAACGATGTGTTTCCGTGCCATCAGAAACTGCACTTCGTCCCGTCTGCCCCTTCTGTTTTTCATTTTTTCTGAAGGGAATAAACCTTCCATCCTCCATATATCCAAAGGCTTCCCCGCTAAAGTCATGGTAATCGTCCAGTACCGGATCTGCCTCGCAGATAGTCAGGGCATGGTATACCTTCATGCAGCTTTTGTGATCCCGGTAGATCACATAGGCTCCTTTCTGCGCACTGTTCCGGATAAAGGAAACAGCAGCCGCAAAGTTGGCAAGCCCGTTTCCTTCCGGCTTTGACAGTGGAAGATTACTTGCCACCAGGACAATTGGAATTTCGTAATGGTCAAAAAGAAGTCCCATAAAAGCCGAAGTAAAGGACAGCGTATCAGAGCCATGCGCAATGATCACACCCGCATACTCTTCTGTCTTCACATCCCTGACCGCCTTAAGCAGTACAAGAAGACTGTCCATTGTCATATTTTCACTTAAGATCTGCAGAGGCACCCGTACCTCAAAGTCCTCTTTTCCAAACTTCTCTTCGTACAGACTGGTGAGCAGATAAACCGAATTTTCTCCCACATCTATCACTCCGTTTTCCACTTTGCTTCCAATAGTTCCACCGGTAAGCAGTACAAGTATTTTTTTCATGGCTTCTTCGTCTTTTTCTTTCTTCTATATTATATGTACTTTTATGCTTTATTCTCACACCATGTAAAGCTGCAGCACCTGACTGACGCACCACCTGACTGTGACTGCCGGAATTTCCTCTGCTGTGCCTATATATTCTACCAGATATTCTTCCCCTTCCAGAAGATAGCGGATCTCTCCCACCACATTCCCCGGTATGACCGGTGCTGTCAGCTCATCAGGCAGCTTCTTCTCCACCGTAAAGACTTCTCCCTCCTTCATCAGGACACCCTTTTCATCTGCCGGTTCCTGTGAAAGTATAGTAAGCTCTGCCTTGCAGATATCCCCGATCCACCTTCCTGCCCCATTCTTCACGGGGAGCTGTGGCAGTTCCTCCACTGCCCCTTCTTCCTTCGGAAAATGGATCTCATAATGGGACAGACCATACTGCATCAGCTTTTTTGTATCACTCCACTTGTATTCCTTATGGGAGGGCCAGCCACAGGCGAGCAGTGCTGCCACAAATGTACGGTCTCCCTGACGGAGGCTTCCCACATAACAGTATCCTGCATTTCCGGTAAAGCCTGTTTTCCCGGAAAGAGCTCCCTCCATCATATGCAGAAAGGCATTGTGGTTCTGACAGGAAAATACCCGTCCGTTTTCTGTAATCACACCATCCTTTTCCTGATAAGCCGGAAAGCTGTAGCTTTCTGTTCTGGTGATTGTCAGAAATTCCTCCCTCCTTGGGGACTCTGTAATGCAATAGGCCATGATTCCTGCCAGATCACAGGCTGTTGTGGAATGTGTTTTTACTTTCCCGGATTCCTCTGTCACAGTACCGTCAAGACCATTCGGTGTCACAAAATAAGTATCCCTGCAGCCAAGCTCCTGTGCCTTTTCATTCATCATGTCTGCAAAGCCTTCCACACTGCCGCTGATATGCTCTGCAATGGCAACCGCCGAATCATTATGGGATTCCAGCATCAGGGAGTACAGCAGATCCTTCAGTCTGTATCTTTCCCCGGGCAGCATGGAAAGCTTTACCTTTGGCATGGATGCTGCCTTTGCGGACACTGTCACATAATCATCCGGATTCCCTTTTTCCAGAGCCAGTATACAGGTCATGATCTTGGTCGTGCTTGCCATGGGCCGCACCTGTCTGCCATTTTTTTCAAATAAAATACGCCCGGATCCGGCATCCATCAGAACAGCCGACTGGGCGTATAACTGCATGTCTTTTCCTTCATCCTCTTCCTCTGCAGATACCGGCAGCTTCTGCACCGTCAGCAAAAGAACAAAGAGGACAAAAAACACAACAGCTCTTTTTATGTATCGCAGGTAAGAAATCATATCCCATCCCGCTTTCTTTTTTAACAGTCTATGTCACCCTGAGCTCTGCTATGCCTGTTCATCAGCCGTTGTTGCAAGCTTGATCTCCTCTTCAGCCTGTTCCTTGAATTCTTCGATCTGCACCTGGGACAGCTCCGGCAATTCCTCCAGGGATTTCACACCAAAGCTTCTTAAAAATTCCTCTGTCGTTCCAAAAAGCAGGGGACGCCCCGGGGCATCCATTCTTCCCACCTCCATGATCAGGCCAAACTCAAGCAGTCTGTTTACTGCATGATCACAGCTCACCCCTCTGATCTTTTCAATCTCCAGCCTGGTGATCGGCTGCTTGTAGGCGACAATAGACAGTGTTTCCAGAATGGTATCTGAAAGAACATATTTCCTTGGTGTCCCTACGATCTTGATCAGATAATCATACATATCGCTTTTGGTACACATCTGGAAAGAGCCTTCAAACTCTGTCAGTGTAATGCCGCCTTCTCTTTCCTCATATGCCTGTTTCATCTCAAGAAGCAATGCCTTTGTGGTCTTCTTATCCTCTTCGATCACCTCTGCAAGCCGCTCCAGCTCCACAGACTCTCCCATGGAAAACAATACGGCCTCCAGCACTGCCTTTGCCTTCTCCCTCTCCAACTGTCAATCCTCCTATGCCACATTCGAAGTTATCATAATATCTTCGAACGTATCCTCCTGAACAATAGAAACCTTTCCCAGCTTCATCAGCTCCAGCATCACAAGAAAGGTAACGATCACCTCCATCTTGCTATGCTGCTTCTCTAAAAGCTGCCTGAAGCTGAAGGTCTTATGGGTATGGATGTAATCCTCGATATAAACGGTCTTGACATCCATATCTATTTCATCCTTTTCAATATTTCCAAAGGTACTTCTGACTGGATCAATCTTTTCTTCCTGCCTCCTCATGACCAGCTTGAACAGATCCTGCAGTCTGCCAAGGGTAGCATCTCCAAGAAGCTCCTGGTAATTCACCGGTGGGCGGTACTCCTCCACTTCCTTTGGCAATGTCCTCCCCTTGTACATGGTACAGGCTGCATCCACCTGCCTGTCCTTTAATTCAAAGGAGATATACTTATACATCTTGTACTCTAACAGCTTCTGTACCAGCTCTGCTCTCGGGTCTTCCTCTTCTCCCTCCTCATTCACTTCCTTAGGAAGGAGCATCCGACATTTGATATCAAGAAGAGTGGCCGCCATCACAAGGAATTCACTCATCACATTCATATCCTCAGTCTGCATGGCTTTGATGTATTCCAGATACTGTGCGGTGATTTCCACAATGGGAATATCGTAAATATCAATTTTATTCTTTTCTATCAGATGAAGCAGAAGGTCCAGAGGACCTTCAAATACTTCAAGCTTTACAGGAATTGCCATAAAAACCCTTCCTAACTGCAGATTGCGATCGTTGCACTGGTTCCAAGCCTGTCCGCTCCGGCCTCAAGCATTTCCACCGCCTTCTCCTTGTCACGGATCCCGCCGGATGCTTTCACGCCCATGGTATCGCCTACTGTCTTTCTCATCAGTGCAACATCCTCTTTCGTTGCACCTCCTGTAGAAAATCCGGTAGAGGTCTTCACAAAGTCTGCCTTTGCTTCCATGGCAAGCCTGCAGGCCCTCACCTTTTCTTCCTCATTCAGAAGACAGGTTTCAATGATCACCTTCAGAACCTTGCCCTCACAGGCTTTTCTGACTGCCCTGATATCCTCAAAGACAACAGCATCGTCTCCGCCCTTCAAAGCTCCTACATTGATCACCATGTCGATCTCGTCTGCACCATCCTCTACTGCGATCCTGGTTTCTGCTGCCTTGGCCTTTGTGCTCATCTGTCCAAGCGGAAATCCAACAACTGTACAGACTCTCACGTCACTGCCCTGCAGCTCATCTGCCACAAATCCAGTATAATAGCTGTTTACACAGACGGACATAAAGTGATGCTCTCTTGCTTCTCTGCAGACCCTCTCTACCATTTCCCTGGTAGCATCCGCCTTTAATATGGTATGGTCAAATAATTTCGTATCCATCATTTCACTCCGTGTTTTTCTATGCATATCAGCGTTTATTTTATCATGCCCGCCATTTTCAGTCAACGGGAGGATCTCCCTTCCTGCCCTTCCGTGCTTCAAAAACACATAATTTATGGAATCATATTTCCGGCTTCACGATACAGACCATACCATTCTTCCCTGGTAAGCGGAATCTCTGATCCCTCTGCACTTTCTAGAAGCCTTCTGTCTTTGGTTGTTCCTAAAATTACCTGAATATCAGCCGGATGCCTTGTGATCCATGAAACCGCTATCGCTGCAGGAGTAACCTGATACTTTTCTGCCAAACGGTCAATCATCTGATTTAATCGCTCATAATGCTGCATGTCGCCTAGAAACGCCCCTTCAAAAAATCCTCTCTGAAACGGCGACCATGCCTGGATTGTAATATCACGAAGCCTGCAATACTCTAATGTTCCAAGCACACGGTCAATTCCCTGATCCACCTGCATATTCACTGTCATCCCACTGTCTATAAGAGGTGTATGAACCAGACTCAGCTGCATCTGATTAAACATAATCCGCTCCTCACAATACTTTTGCAGCAATTCTATCTGCATTGCATTCTGATTAGACACACCAAAATAACGAACCTTTCCTGTTCTCTTCAATATAGAGATCGCTTCTGCAGTTTCTTCCGGTTCCATCAAAGTATCCGGTCTGTGTAACAAAAGTATATCCAAATACTCTGTATTAAGTCTTTTTAAAATACCATCAACCGACTCTAAAATATATTCCTTTGAAAAGTCATAGTACCCATTTCGAATAGAGCACTTGCTCTGCAGAATAATTTTATCTCTGAAGGAGCTCCGCATATCCACAGCCCGGGCAAATAACTCCTCACACTCTCCGCCTCCGTATATATCCGCATGATCGAACATATTAATTCCTGCCTCCACAGCAGTTTCAATATGCCTTTGTGCCTCTTTTACACTTAATGAATTCAGACGCATACATCCCATAATAATATTAGATGCTTCTAACTGACTATTTTTAAATTTAAGATACTTCATTTTTTCCTCACTTTCTGATACACCAACAGTCTATCCCTTTCTCTGTTTCAAAGAAAGCTGCCCTGCTCCTGTTATCGGTTCTTTGGTTTCAGATGGATCACCACAAGCTCTCCCGGATTAAAGATCCTGATCGGAAGTGTATGGGTTCCAAGTCCTCTCGACAGGATCATCTCCCTGCCTGCCTTTGTGAAGCGTCCCCCATCATAATGTGGGAACAGGCACAGTCTTGGTGAGATCACGCCTCCAAGCACAGGCAGTCTCATCAGTCCACCATGGATATGTCCGGAAACCGTAAGATCTGCCCCCCAGGCAGCATAATTGTCAAAATACTCCGGATTATGGGCGATCAGCAGGTTATATCTGTTCTCATCCGCCTTGCCAAGCATCTCCTCCATATAAGCTTCACTCATCAGCATTTTCGTGGGCTTATGGTAATACTCCCTGCCCACTTCCAATCCATAGATCTCCATATTATAATCGGGAAGATACCACTTATCATTCACAAGAAGCCGCACACCTGCCTGGCAGATCCTATCTGCAAAGACTGCATACCGGTCACCAAAGATCTCCGGAAACAGTCTCGTCTTCTGCTCATGGTTGCCATTTCCGTAGTACACCGGATACCGTTCTGCCAGTCTTTGCACAAAAGCAGCAATCTCCTGATTATCCTCCCTGGCTGAAGAAGTATACATATCCCCTGCAATCAGGATGGCATCCGGTTTTTCCTGCTCTATTGCCCGAAAAAGTCTTTCGTTCTGTTTTCCGAAGCTTTTATTATGAAGATCGGAAAGCAGAACAAAAGTCCCCTCCCTTTTCAGCTTGCCGGATTCACAGCAATATTCTCTTTTTACAAAGCGGTTGCAGTCAATGATCATTACTATGACAAAAAACAGTACAAGCACGCAGATAATAGTTATCAGGCAGTTCACGGCCATATTCCTTTCCAGTCATTCAGCTTCATCTTACCACTCTCTTTTACAAACTGCAAAACAGTTTGCAGACCTTGAACAAATAATCTCCATATCGGGCTTTTTCGACTGAAAGCTCTGCCAGGATGGATACACTGCCAATCCGGTTCCCATTCAGCGAATATACCGCTTCTCCAACTGCCTCTCCCCGTTCTACAGGAGCCTGTATTTCTTCAGGCAGGCTGATGGTCTTTTCCACCTGGCTCAGGTTCTGACCATCGATATCAAGATATCGGAAGGAACCTTCATACAGGAGCGGCACCTCATCTTCAACACCGCCTGCCACCTTGAGTTTTCCAAGCGGATCTTTATTTTCATCCTCATACAGGGCACTGACACTGTAGCCATAGTTCAAAAGCGTCATGGCATCCTGAAACCTCACTTTATTACTTGGGGATCCCATTACCACTGCGATCAGATCAATATCATCCTTACTTGCTGTCGCTGAAAGACAATACAGTGCCTTACTGGTGGAGCCGGTCTTCAGTCCCGTTGTCCATTCATACATCTTAAGCAGTTTATTAGTACTGGATAACGTAAACACAGAAGTTCCCTGACTGGTTTCGTGTGTGATATCCTCCATCCAGATCCTGGTATATTCAAAAACCTGGGGATATTTTGTGATCAGCTCTCTTGACATGATGGCAACATCCCTGGCTGTGGTATAATGATCGTCCGAATCTGACAGTCCACAGCAATCCTCGAAATGGGTGTTTTCCATACCGAGTTCCTTTGCCCTGTTATTCATCATTTGCACAAATTCTTCTTCACTTCCTGCAATAAACTCTGCCGCAGCAACACTGGCATCATTGCCGGAAGCAACTGCTATACATTTAATGATCGTATCCAGTGACTGTACCTCGCCCTCTTCCAAAAAGACCTGGGATCCGCCCATAGACTTGGCATGGGCACTGGTAACCACCTGGCTGTCTAATGTGATCCTGCCTGTATTCAGGTGTTCAAAAATAAGAAGGAGTGTCATGATCTTCGTGATACTGGCCGGACTTCTTCTTTCATCTGCATTCTGTTCACAGATGATCCTGCCGGTAGAGGCCTCCATCAAGAGATAGGACGGCGCTTCTACTGCCGGGGAAGCCTGCAGCGGCAGGACGTTCATCACAAAGAGCATTCCACTCACAAGACAACACAGCAACGCTTTTTTTATTCTTCTCAACGCATATGCTCCTGACAGATATTCTATATTCATGCATATGCAGAGAAAACGTCTGGCATGCAAAGGATCCCTTCTTTAATACCATCTCGCCCGGAAAGAGCGATATTTATCGATCAGCCTGTCCTTTTCTTCCTGAATACTGGTTTTAAAAAGAAGGTAAAGCCGGATCAGATAGTCTACAGTCACAATGGCAAGGATCACAATACAGAGAATCCGTCCATAGGCCATATCCATAGCATCAATCAGATGCAGCACCCTTTCATGTAAAAACATGGTAATAATGATCGCATAAAAGCCCCAGGCAATGGTACTTTCGAGGCAGATGATCCCCTTATAGTTCATCGGCTTTTCTGTATAATCCCACCAGACCTCTCCAAGAAACTTCTGCATCATGATCCCCACCAGATATTCAAAGGTGGTAGCCAGAAAAGCCCCTGTCAGATACAGTGCTACATAATGACCCGAAAGCGGATTCAATATCAGATATCCAATCACTGCGCCAAATCCATATATCGGGCAGAAGGGTCCTTTGGCAAAACCCCTGTTTGTCAGCCTATGATTGCAGAATGACATGTACGCTGATTCCACAAACCATCCCAGAACACTGTAAATAATAAAAGCAGCAATCAGATGGTATACATCTGAGCCAAATAATTCTCTCGTCCACATAATCATGTCCCCCTTTATAAGACATAACGAATCATATCAGAAAAACTCTTCACATGCAACTCAAATAAGAACATTTTCAGTCCCGCCCGGAGGCTTTTTATGTCATTGGAACATTGAGTAATTTCCTTTGGCGCAAAAAAGTCTCTGACATACATCAGAGACTTTCCTGGCTATAATTAGTTGTATTTACGTTTTCTTGCAGCTTCAGATTTCTTCTTACGTCTTACGCTGGGCTTCTCGTAATGCTCTCTCTTACGGATCTCCTGCTGGATACCAGCTTTTGCGCAGCTTCTCTTGAAACGACGTAAAGCGCTATCTAAAGTCTCGTTTTCTTTAACGATTACGTTTGACATCTCGCACCTGACCTCCCTTCAGTCCCTTCCTAGCAGCATTGACTGATTGGGTTATTCTTGTGCACTCACATACACATGAATGATTATATACATATTTCACTCGTAAGTCAACCCATAATTTGCTATTTCATCACGAATTTTAATCATTTGATCTGTTCTTTCAGAACCTCAGCACTCTTTTTAATAGCCTCATCAATACCGGCAGGATTCTTACCACCAGCCTGAGCCATATTCGGGCGTCCACCGCCGCCACCGCCAACCAGTGCTGCAATTCCTTTGATCAGGTTGCCTGCATGGGCACCCTTCTTCATCGCACCATCTGTTGCCATGGCAACCATGTTTACCTTACCATCAAGATCAGACATCAGAACAACTACGCCCTCTGCGATCTTGGCCTTTAACTGGTCTCCCAGCTCTCTCAGTCCGTTCATGTCAACGCCTGATACCTTTGTTGCCAGCAGCTTCACACCGTTTACTTCTACAACCTGATCCATGACATCGCCAAGTGCTTCTTTTGCAGCCTTGCTCTTCAAGGACTCATTTTCACTCTGCAGAGCCTTCAGTTCAGCCATCAGATGCTCTGCTCTCTCAGTAAGAGAGGCCGGAGTTGTTTTTAAGATCCTGGCTGTTTCTGCCAGCTTCTCTTCCATTTCCTGATAGTAAGCAGTTACATTTCTGCCTGTGAGTGCTTCTATACGACGGATTCCTGCAGCTACACCGGACTCAGAAAGGATCTTGAAGGATGCGATATCTCCGGTATGTCCTACATGGGTACCACCACATAATTCCCTGGAGAAATCACCGATAATGACAACTCTTACGGTATCTCCGTATTTCTCACCAAAGAGTGCCATGGCTCCTGTCTTCTTTGCTTCCTCAAGGCTCATCACCTTTGTTTCCACAGGAAGATCCTCTGCGATCTTTTCATTAACGATCGCTTCAACCTTCTTTATCTCTTCTGCCGTCATAGCCTGTCCATGGCTGAAGTCAAAACGTGTTCTTTCGCCGTCCTGATAGGAGCCGGACTGTTCTACATGATCACCAAGCACTTCACGGAGTGCCTCCTGCAGCAGATGGGTTGCTGTATGGTTTCGACAGGTATTGCTTCTGTTTAGGGCAGATACCTCAAGCGTTGCTGTTTCTCCCTTTGCAATGCTTCCTGAAACAACCTTACCGATATGTCCTATCCTTCCACCGGGAAGCTTCACTGTTTCCTGCACATCGAAGGTACCGTTCTTTGTCACGATCACACCAAAGTCACCCTTCTGTCCACCCATGGTTGCATAGAAAGGAGTCTTTGCTGTAATAACAGTTCCCTCTTCTCCCTCTTTTAAGGAATCCATCCACTCGCTGCCATTATTCACTGCTGCGATGGTCTCTTCTGCCTTCAGGGTATCATAACCGATAAATTCGCTCACAATACCGGCATCCAGTTTCTCATATAATCCATTATCAGCAGAAAGCCTTGTTGAAAAGTTCTGATTGTCTCTTGCCTTCTGCTTCTGTTCTTCCATTGCTTTCGCAAATCCATCCTCGTCTACAGAGAGCCCTTCCTCACCGGCAAGCTCTACCGTAAGTTCGATCGGGAATCCAAAGGTATCATAGAGATAGAATGCGGATTTACCGTCAATCTGGCCAGAGTCTGCTTCCTTCTTCTGCTCCAGGATCTTCTTGAATTCCTTCATACCATTCTCTACAGTGCTTTCGAAGCGGTCGATCTCCTTCTTCAGCTCTGTCAGCACAAACTCTTTGTTCTTCTTCAGAAGCGGATAACTCTCTGCATAGATCGTATCAATATACATCTCTGCTATATGCAGAAGATTCTGTGTACTGAGCCCCAGTACTCTTCCATGTCTTACCGCACGGCGGATCAGACGGCGCAGCACATAGCCAGCGCCTGCATTGGAGGGAAGAAGCTTCGCTTCATCTCCGATCAGCATCACGCTGGTACGGAGATGGTCTGCCAGGATTCTCATGGATCTGGTCAGCTTCTCATCCTCCTCATACTTTGTACCGGAAGCCTGCTCAATATAAGCAATAACAGGTGCAAACAGATCAATTCTGTATACATCCCTTGTACCATTCAGGAAAGCAAGAATTCTCTCAAGTCCCCAGCCGGTATCTACGTTTTTCTGCTTTAAGGGTGTCAGATGTCCGTCATGGTGCTTCTCATACTGCATGAATACATCATTACCAAGCTCGGTATATTTGCCGCAGTCACAGCCGGGTCCGCAATCCGGGCCGCAGTCCGGTCTGTCTGCAATATAGAACATCTCACTGTCAGGACCGCAGGGTCCGTATTCCAGTCCCCACCAGTTATCCTCTGCAGGAAGATAGTAAATATTTTCTTTTTTAAATCCGGAAGCGATACGGTACTTTGCACCTTCCTCATCCCTTGGTGCGTTCTCATCACCTTCAAATACAGTGGCTGCAAGATGGTCTGCATCAAATCCGAATACCTGTGTCAGCAGTTCAAAGCTCCACTGGCAACGCTCCTTCTTGAAATAATCGCCAAGGCTCCAGCTTCCCAGCATTTCAAAGAAGGTTACATGGCTCCTGTCACCTACGGAATCAATATCATTGGTACGGACACAGCCCTGCACATTACAAAGTCTTGTTCCAAGAGGATGCTTCTTTCCAAGCAGGTACGGCATCAGGGGCTGCATGCCGGCTACGTTGAAAAGTACACCGGTAGACCCGTCAGATACCAGGGAAACTGCTCCTACATCCACATGTCCTCTTTCAATATAAAACTGCTTCCAGGCATTTCTCAGTTCATCTGAAGTGAATTGTTTCATTTCCTTATTCTCCTCATATTAGAAAGTAAACTTATCTGCAAAATAAGCATCCAGATCAGCAATCGCTACACGCTCCTGCTCCATGGAGTCTCTGAATCTGACAGTTACACAGCCGTCTGTCTCAGAATCAAAGTCATAGGTGATGCAGAAGGGTGTTCCGATCTCATCCTGACGGCGGTATCTCTTTCCGATATTCCCTCTGTCATCAAATTCACAGTTGTATTTCCTGGATAACTGGTTAAATACCTTCTCAGCACCCTCATTCAGCTTCTTGGAAAGTGGAAGCACACCGATCTTGACCGGTGCCAGTGCCGGATGGAAATGCAGCACAGTACGTACATCTCCTTCGCCGATCTCTTCTTCATCATAAGCGCCGCAGAGGAATGCAAGGAACAGTCTCTCCACACCTACGGAAGGCTCAATAACATAAGGAATATATTTCTGGTTCTTTTGGTCATCAAAGTATGTCAGATCCTGACCGGATACATTCTGATGCTGTGTCAGGTCATAATCGGTTCTGTCTGCGATTCCCCAAAGCTCTCCCCAGCCGAACGGGAATAAGAACTCAAGG
>ERZ1034976.851-NODE-851-length-26527-cov-17.396759_pt1 | contig 26527 bp, 15 predicted proteins | sample MGYA00520623_ERZ1034976 | MGnify/ENA primary metagenome ERZ1034976 (study PRJEB33766, sample SAMN09781774) | gut metagenome | biome: gut microbiome | host: Homo sapiens | place: Madagascar | study: EMG produced TPA metagenomics assembly of the PRJNA485056 data... | reverse complement strand
AGCCTTTACAACCACCACGGGATAAAACGTGTCGGCATATACATTCGCCATACTCTCCATCGTAGGGGTATCGCGTACCCAATATTCCAGATTGAGCGCCGGAACCATCAGGGCGACGGCATAGATGAGCCAGAGGGTAAGGCGGCGAAGACCGAAGAAGGTATCGCGGCTCACCGTGAGGCGATAAAAGCCATAAAGGAGCATCAGGGCTACATTGATTTTTATAAGATATATTGCCATACAGTTTCGATTTTAGTTTGAAATGAACTTAATAATTATTCTTCCGAAAGCTTGATTTATTCAGCAAAGTTCTCGAATTATTCTTCCGAATTCTCGATTTCACGGATGATATCCTTGAGGTCCTCGGGACTGATTTTCTCGTCCTTGGCAAAGAAGGAAACCATTTCCTTGAAGGAATTCTTGAAGTAATTGTTCACGAAACCCGACAGGAACTTCCGCTTGTAATCGCTCTCGGCGATAGCAGGCGAATAGACATACCCCTTGCCATCCCGCTCCGCCTTGACGTATTCCTTGCGCTTCAGATTGTTCACAATAGAAGCTACAGTGGTATAAGGTGGACGAGGTTCTGGCAACAGTTCCATAATCTGTTTCACGGCACATCGCCCCAACTGCCATATCCGAAGCATAATCTCTTCTTCCTGATTCGTCAATTTTTCCATCTTTCTATCTTTATTTTTTAATTTCAACATATTTGTTTCTAAATCACGCTGCAAAACTACGAAAAATTCGTAGAACAACAAGAAAAAGCACGTTAAAAAAGATAAAACAGTTTGTATTTTAACATTTTACGAACTCTTCGTAGATATTATATTTCTTGATACCTTGCGTTTTGCTAGGTATCAACCTTCCTCTTTTTACAGAGAAAAGCATATAAACTTCGAACGAAAAAACAAGATATTGAACGAAATTACGAGAAAACATCGGATAGTTTTCGTAATTTTGCACCATAATAATAACGCAATAATAATATCACAATAATAATAATGCAACAAAACAATCAAAACATCATTAGAATGAGAAAAAGACTATTTCTACTTCTACTCGCTTTCATCTCGCTCTGCCAGATGAATGCAGTGGAAAGAACAAAGCTCAATTTCAATGGAGGATGGTTGCTCAAGGTGGGCGACTTCCAGGGAGCAGAACAGGCAAACTACAAGGATGCCGGTTGGAAACAGATTACGCTGCCTCGTGCCTTCAACGAGAAAGAAGCGTTCAAGGTTTCCATCGAACACCTCAGCGACACCATCATGTGGTATCGCAAGCACTTCCATATCCAAGAAGTGGGCGACCGCAAGTATTTCATCGAGTTCGAGGGCGTGCGCTACGGTGCCGACATCTGGCTCAATGGCAAGAAAGTGGGATATACCGAGAATGGTGTGATGGCAAGCGGATTCGACCTGACACCTTATATTATAAAAGGTGAAAACGTCATAGCCGTACGTGTGGATAACTCCTGGAACTATCGTGAGCGCACCAGCGGTCAACGTTTCCAGTGGAACGACAAGAACTTCAATGCCAACTATGGCGGTATTCCAAAGAATGTCTTCCTCCACATCACCGACAAGCTCTACCAGACTCTTCCGCTCTACAATAATCTCAAGACCACAGGTATCTATATCTATGGCAGCAACTATGATATTGCGGGAAAGAAGGTAACGGTAAATGCAGAATCGCAGGTAAGGAATGAGGATTCCAAGTCTCGCTCTTTCCGCTTCTTCGCCAAGATTCTGGACGCTGACGGCAAGGAAGTGGGCCATTTTGATGGCAAAAGATATACCTTGAAGCCAGGCGAAACCAAGACAGTGAAGGTGAGCGGACTCCTGAACAACGCCCACTTCTGGAGCTGGGGATATGGATATCTCTACACCGTGAAGACCCTCTTGAAGGCGGATGACGGAAGCAAGATTGATGATGTGGTGACCAAGACCGGTTTCCGCAAGACCCAGTTCGGTGAAGGCAAGTTCTATCTCAACGACCGAGCCATCATGATGCACGGCTATGCGCAGCGCACCTCCAACGAGTGGCCTGGCGTGGGTATGAGCGTTCCTGCCTGGTTGAGCGACTACAGTAACAAACTGATGGTAGAATCGGGCGGTAACCTGGTTCGCTGGATGCACGTCTGCCCTTGGAAACAGGATATCGAGAGCTGCGACCGTGTGGGACTGATTCAGGCGATGCCAGCAGGTGATGCAGAGAAGGATGTCTTCGACCGCAGATGGGAACAGCGCCTGGAACTGATGAAGGAAGCCATCATTTACAACCGCAACAACCCTAGCATCATCTTCTATGAAAGCGGAAACAGGGGCGTGAGCCGCGAGCACATGCTACAGATGAAAGCCATCCGCGATGAGTTCGACCCTCACGGAGGCAGAGCCAGCGGCAGCCGAGAGATGCTCAACATCAACGAGGCTGAATATGGCGGCGAGATGCTTTACATCAACAAGAGTAAGAAGCATCCGATGTGGTCGATGGAGTATCATCGCGACGAGGGTTTGCGTAAATACTGGGATGAGCAGAGCTATCCTTACCATAAGGAAGGCGACGGACCATTGTATCGTGGCAAGCCTGCCTTCGAATACAATCACAACATGGATACCTTTGCAGCAAGCATGGTAGAGCGCTGGTTCGAATACTGGCAGGAGCGTCCGGGCACCGGCAAAAGAGTAAGCGATGGCGGTACCAAGATCATCTTCTCGGATACCAACACCCATCATCGTGGTGAGGCCAACTACCGTTCGAGCGGTGTGACCGATGCGATGCGCATCCCGAAGGATGCCTTCTTTGCTCATCAGGTAATGTGGAATGGCTGGGTATCTCCTGAAAAAGATGCCACCTATATCGTAGGTCACTGGAACTACAAGCCAGGAACCATCAAGCAGACAGAATATGTGGTAAGTACCGGCGACGAGGTAGAACTCTTCATCAACGGCAAGAGTCTGGGCATGGGCGAGCGCAGCAACCAGTGGCTTTTCACCTGGAAGAATGTACCTTTCGAGGCAGGCAAGATTGAGGCTGTGGCTTATACATACAATCATGCAGATAAGAATTCAAAAGATTCAAAAATCAGGAAGGAATCAAGCCGATATGCCATCGAAACTGCGGGTAAGCCTCATCACATCAAGCTCACCAGCATCCAGAACCCGGAAGGTTTCAAGGCTGACGGTGCCGACATGGCACTCATCCAGGTAGAGGTAGTTGATAAGCAGGGCAGACGCTGTCCACTCGATAACCGCACCATCCACTTCAACTATCAGGGCGAAATGGAATGGATTGGCGGATTGGCAACTCCTAACGAGGAAACCCAAAAGGCACTTGCTGCCAAGAACCAGAGCCTCGTGGTAAATAAGAACGAAACTACAGAGCAGAAGGCAGCCCGCAAGGCAGCTGATATTCTCGATTCAACAGATAGCGACAATACCTTCGATAATTACATCGGAAAGATTGATTTACCTGTAGAATGCGGCGTGAACAGAGTTCTGATACGCAGTACCGTGAACCCAGGAAACATCACAATCTGTGCTGGTGCTGATGGCATCAAGGGCGTGGCAAACATCGACTTGAAGACCGAGAAGGTCGATATCGAGCACTACCTGCCTCAGTTCAGCTTGAAGGGCGACCTTTCTCGTGGCGAAACGCCATCTACCCCATCCTATACCGATATCAAGGAGACCATTGATATCACCGGTGCCATGGCTGGCGTAAACCAGGAAGATGCCCAGAAAACTTTCGATGATGATGAGACCACAGAATGGAAGAGCGATGGCAAGCCTGAGAATGCCTGGATCACCTATCTGTTTACCGAGAAAGAGAAGGTTGATGAAATCACCGTAAAGCTCACGGGATGGAGACTCAAGATGTATCCGCTCGCCATCTTTGCCGGCAAGAAGAAAGTCTGGGAGGGTTATACCTATGCCAGCCTCGGCTATGTCCACATCAAGATAGACAAACCAGTGAAGGCAAAGGACATCACCATCAGGATGATGGGCGATGCCAAGAGCAAGACCCAACTCAGCGATACCAAGGAGCTGGCTGGCGGCAAGGCAAGCACCCTCGATTTCATCGGAATCAAGAAGGGCAAGCCGGTATTGAGAATCGTAGAGATTGATTTTCTCAAGAATAAAAAGAATAAATAGCAGGAGAGTTTATAAAAAAGAAAGCTAGTTGCCTTTGCTAAGCAACTAGCTGTCTTTTTTTATTTCTTTTTTGTTATAAACATACACAACATGATTATTTTCCGGTTCTATACTTGGTAGGACTAACTCCAAAGAAGTTTTTAAACATCTTGCTGAAATAATAAGGATCATCCACACCTACCTGATATCCCACCTCTGCAACCGTAAGTCTGTCATCTTTCAACAGTTCTGCCGCCTTATTCATGCGCAGGGTGCGGATGTAATCATTCGGCGTGGTACCCGTAATACGCTTTATCTTCTTATAGAAGGTGGTACGACCATACCCCATACTCTCGGCAAAACTATCAATATTGAGCTGTGGATCGGTGATGTGTTCTGCAAGCCAGGCATCCAGCACAGCCTGGAATTTCTTGTCCTGTTCGTCCTTGATTACCTCTGGAGCCATAGCCTTGGCGCTAGCCGCAGGTTGCTGTCCATACACCCGCTTCAGGTGGTTGCGCTGTTCCAAGAGCTGACAACAGGTGGCAATCAATATATTGGTATGGAATGGCTTCTCGATATAAGCATCCGCACCCACATCAATACCCTTCAACTTCTTGTCGTCGGCAGTTAAAGCCGTCAGCAAGATGACAGGCAAGTCTGTGAATTTAGCATCTTCCCTCACCTTCTTTACCAACTGATAACCGCTCATTCTAGGCATCATCACATCACTCACTACCAAGGCAGGCTTCTGTTCCTGTATTTTTTCCCAAGCCTCCTGCCCATCTGCAGCCAGTTCTATCTCGAAATAACGCTGCAACTCGTTCTTCAGAAACTCTCTCACATCATTGTCATCCTCAACCACAAGTACCCGATAATGATTCAATGGCTTAGGCGGCAGCTCCCGATACTCCATTTCCAGAGCAGTTCGCGGCTTACAGTTCTCCTCTTGTGTCACCGCATTATCCACAGCCATGAAGTCTTTCTCCTCATACACTTTTTCATCCACAGGCAATTCCACGCGGAAAATGCTGCCTTGAGGCAGATTATCGTGATAGGAGATTTCACCATGATGTACACGCACCAATTCTGCCGTCAGATGCAGACCGATACCGATACTATCATGCGAATAACTACTGCGGTTAAAACGCTGGAAGAGTAACTCCTGCTTCGATTTCTCAATCCCCACACCCGTATCTTCCACAGATATGAGCAAACTCCGATTGTCATTCAGCGACACACGCAAAGCAACATCTCCATGACTCGGAGTATATTTCAGTGCATTCGACAAGAGATTGTAGATGATCTTATCCAGATAATTGCGATCTACATACATCTCGTAACTCTTGTCAAAAGGCAGGAACATGAAATTGATGTGCTTACCTTCGGCTATATTATTGAAGTTCAGGAATATGTCTTGCAAAAAGGCAATGACATCCGTCTTCTCCAAGGCAAGCTGCAGCTTGTCGTTCTGCATTTTTCTGAACTCCAGGAGCTGATTGATGAGTCTCATCATTCTCTCCACACTTTTCGCCATCGACGAGAGCGGTTGCTTCATCTCTCCCGGCACCTTATCCACAGTCTTGAGTCGGTCCATATCACCCTTGATGATAGTGAGCGGCGTACGGAACTCATGCGAGATGTTGGTAAAGAACCGAAGTTTATACTCCGTGAGCTGATTCTCCACCTTCACTTTATTGCGCAGATTGTTGATACGGCGGAAGTTGACATACACATAATAGATAGCCAGCACCACAAGTACTGTATATATAAGATATGCCCACCAGGATGCATAGAAAGGCGGACGCACCTCTATCTTGAGAACAATCTCTTCTGGCGACCACACACCATTTGCATTGCAAGAACGCACATGCAGGGTGTAATGCCCTACTGGCAGATTGCGATATTGCGCAAAGTTGATGCGCGAAAGATTGCTCCAATCCTTGTCATATCCCTTGAGATAATAGGTAAACGAGCTACCATTCTTCTTGGCATAATAGAAATCCGAAAAATAGAAGGTGAGCGAATTCAGATGATAACTGATGGAAAATTCCTTGGCACGGGTCAACGTACCATCCAATCGTGCTTCATCCCCTTCCAATTCTCCGATAGAAATACCATTTGCCTCTATCTTGGTAATCGCCAAAGGAAAAACAGGCTTGTCCTCATGGATATCATTCGGATTGAATGTCATCACACCATGATGGGTGGCAAAGGCAAGGTTACCATTGTCCAGCTCCACGACATTATTCTCCGTACAAGCATTCTCCAAAGAGTTGGCACCGAAATAAAAATTATTGAATGTACCCTTACGGAAACGTGAGATTCCATTATCAGTACCCAGCCATATATCCCCAGACTGCCGATGCTCCACTATACTTTGCACATTGTTGTCGGCTAGTCCATCACGGGTAGTATAAGTGATGGTATCCTTTCCATCTATCATCTTCACGCCGTTTCCGATACTTCCAATCCATATTCTTCCCTTGCTATCGGCATAAACACTATGCACCTCATCATTCACCTGGTCGGTAGGCGACACATGCACCATGTGGTAAGCCTTGTGGTTACGCAGGATTTCATCGGGATTAAAACACAAGGCTCCCCCACTGGTACAAAGCCAGATGTTACCCTGCTTATCCATCTCCATATCGCGAGCCTGCAACGACTTGCTTTCTATGACATGTATAAACTTTCCGTTCAGATAAACCTCTAATCCTGCATCAAAAAGCGAAACCCACATACGGTTTTTCTGGTCAAAGAGAATATCGCTGACTTTCCCCTTTCCCAGCGATGCAGGATCATCAGAATGCACGTGATTCTTGCCACCATCAACATCGAAGATACCTTTCTTGCGAGTACCCACAAAGAGTTTACCCTTGGCATCCTGCGCCACAGCCGTAATATCATCATGATAACCATCGAAAACCTGAAGGTTTTTCAATGCTCCATCCGCCACCTTACTGCCATTCTGCAAATTACTGATATAGATTTTATTGCCCACACGCTTGAGCAGGCGCACATCATCTTCGTGATTGATACCCGCCCTGTCACCATTATAATATAGATAGCGGGCCTCTGATTGGGCAAAGTTGATGACATATACACCCATATTCTCCAGAGCTACCCAAAGATTATGCGACTTATCGACAAAAGGGGTAAATGCATAAGGCGATGGGAGTAAGTCGGCATAAGACGAGAGTTTTTCCTCTTGAGTATCATAAGAAAAGACTCCATTTCCATAGGTAGAAATCCATAATTTGCCATCGCCTGCAGCATAAAACTGATAGCGTGGTTCACTGTTCAACTGCAAGAGATGCTGACTATAGATATCCTTGAAATGATACGTCTTCTTAGGAGTAAGATAGAAGACATCGCTACCATCCAGAGCTAGGATGATGGCATTGCCCATGTTATCCAGCACCACATGAGGCTGCTTAGGATTGTAAGCTGAACGAACCATCTGTCTTGATTGGAGATGATACTGATAGATACCATCATTGGTGGTCAAGAAGATGGAACCGCCAAAATAGGAAGCCTCCGTTACCTTGCGTACTGATTTATTAACGAAGGTAGAAAAGCTATGAACAAACTTGCCATTTCTATATTGATAGATGATACCATTGGCAGCCACAAGAAACTCCTTCTTTTCTGCCTGAATGTAATTGACTACATCAGAAACAGGAAGCGGGATTTGAACAGAAGTAAAGTGCTCTCCATCAAAATGAATACGTGTTCCCTCCCCTTTCTCGTTCCAAACCATCATGTCTGAAGCAGAAAGAATGGTGTAACCTTTAATCGGTTGGCTATAGCTGCCATTGCCCGTAAAATCAACAAAAGTATTTCTCTCTATGTCATAACAGCTATAGAGATGACTACGAAGACGAATCCACAAGAAACGGTCGCCCCAAGGCTTGATACCTAGAATACGGAAGTCTTGGAGCAACTTACGATTACTCATAGTCGAAGGCTTCAGTACTTCTACCTGATATCCATCATAGCGGGTTAAACCAGAAGTAGTGCCCATCCAGAGATAACCATACTTGTCTTGTAATATTGCACGTACATAGTTGTTCGGCAAAGCATTATCAACAGACAGTTGATAAACACTCTGCGCTCTTACTATCGGGAAAAAAACACACAGGCAGCATACCATCACCAGATGGCATAAGCCACACATCAACTTTTTTTTTTGTTCCATCACTGGTTCAGCTTTATTATCGTTTTTGTGCAAAGATACAATTTTTCAAACGAATTACCCACATACATCCCCGAAAAAATCCCCCAAACAGTGTACAATAATACATATTTACAGCAAAATGCACAATTATACAAATAAAAAAGCAGGTAAAACTGTACTTTTGCAGCGTTGACAATTAGCAATAATAAAAACAAACAACAATAATAATTATGAAGTCAAATCTTAAAAAAACGATCTTACTGGCAGCGGCTATCAGCTTCTCAGCCGTGGGTTATGCTCAAGTCGATTTAGACATGAGCAAAGTATTCAACGTAACAGAAACTCCTGTCGAACTCTACGAAGCAGTGGCTAAAGTTCACGATGGCATCGTATTTATCGGTGATACTCGCCCTGCCGACAAAATCCAAGAGGGCAAGTACAAAGGTATGCGTGCGATGAAGATGCGTCGAACTTTCAACATAGACGGTACCGCCCGACAGTTCAATAATGCCTTGGCTTTTCGCCGTCCCCCTCAAGGCGCAACCAAGGAGCATCTGGTAGATGTTACTTTAATTCCACGTTCCTGCATGATACAAATGAAACCTACCAGCAATGGTACATTCAACTTCGAGGTTTATACCAGCAAACCAGAGGCAAAACTTTATGTAGCCGTATTGAATGGTACTTCCTGGAAGAATCTTGGAAACCTGACCTATAAGAACGAAGGCAAAAAAGGAACCAAGGCAGAACCATTGACACCACTCACCCTTAACTACAATCACAAGGCAGGTGATGAAATCTGGATCTACAGCGATGGTAGCGCTTATCTTTTAGGCATGCAGTTTAGCGGTAACTTAGATACCAGCTTCAAGGGTACAGATACCTTAGCTGCCTACAAGGCTATTCGCAGAGTCAACAAATAAAATCCAAATATCAGAAATGATTCAAATTCAATTTACAAACAATTAATAATAAAACTATCAGTATGAAAAAATCTTTTTTATTAGCAAGTATAACTGCTATGATAATGAGCAGTTGTTCGAATAATGAATTCGATTTCGCAGGAAGCGATGCGGGCAGCAAGCTTCAGGTTTCAGCATCTATCCACGAGATGCAGACTAGAGCTCATGACACTTCATGGGATGAAAAGGATGCCATCGGTGTAAGCGATGATGGAAATAATACAAACGTAAAGTATGAAACAACCAATGGTGATGGTGTTTTCTCCAGTACAGAGACCATCTATATCTTGGGTGATGAGAGCCACAACTTCACTGCTTACTATCCATATAGTACAGACGTTACTGCCGACAACAAGGTTATTTCATTCAGCAAGCCTGTAGATTTTATGTATGGTACAGCAACTGCTACCCGTCAAAATCCAAATGCATCTTTCACGTTCTCTCATAAGATGTCTGAATTATCATTCACCGTTACTGATGCTAGCACTGGTACCAATAGCGCTGCCAAGACATGGACCCGAGCAGAAGGTGGCACATCTACCATTACATTGCACAATGTAATACTGGATGGTAAATTCGATACCTCTACAGGTAAGGTTACTCCAGGTAGCACAAAGGGCGATATTACTATCAACTTCACCCCAAATACAAAGGCTAGCTTCATCCTTCCTACACAAACTTTCACCAACAATAGTGTTGAGGTTTCTGTAAACCATAACGGAAAGACTTATGGCGGAACTCTCAGTTTGGAGAAGACTGAAGAAAGCAAAGACATTCAGTATAGCTTAACGATAAACAAGGAAAACCAGAAGGCTGCACTTGCTTTTTCTTCTTCTACCATCACCGGTTGGACACCTGTAGATAAAGGCAACCAGGACTTGGATGAAAAGGAGCCTGTAAATGTTCTCGAAATCGGCGACTTCCTACTCAACGATGGTAGCGTAGTAGATAAGACTTACAACTTGACAAAGGTTACCGAAGCAGGCAAGAAGGTTGTCGGTGTAGTATATTATGTGGGCAATGCTCAGCCATCTTCAGTATATACAGACACCTATAGTGAAGCTCAGGATATCTTGAAGGCAGAAGCCCCAAAAGCAACAAATGGTTTAGCTATCGCTATCAACAATGCAAATGAAGGAAATGTTGCCAGATTATTCAGTTCTGTAAAATTCGACTATTCAACCTGGTTTACAGACAACGAGGTATCTAACAGCTATATCAAGAAAACAATCTCAACAACTACACCAGGTTCAGAGATTTTGGGCTACAACAATACTGCTATTATTGAAAAAGTTGGAGAATCTTATAATGAGGCTCAAACTGGAAGTGGTGAATTTATGACTATTCTGACAGCTTTCCGTACAGCCAACGAAGTATCTTCCAACTGCTCCAAGTGGTACCTGCCATCTTATGCTGAATTGAAACAGATTCAAGACAACTATGCTACCATTGAAGCAAGTATTCAAAAAGCAAACGGCACATTAGTACAATTCTCAGATTTCGCAACAAACACAACAGACAAGTTCTATTGGTCTAGTGATTTGAGAGGTGGACAGTATGGATGGGTTTCTCCATTAGCAGACACAACAGATGCAAATCTCTACATCTCCCGTAACAGCAATAACTACAAGGGCTATTTCCGCTTTGCCATCGCATTCTAAGTTTTTTGCAAATACATAACTACATGATCATTCTAGTAATGTCCAGGCTTCACACCTGGGCATTACCATTGTTGACATTCACATACAAATAACTACCCATGAAGAAAATCGTTTTATTCATCGCCCTCACGCTTGCAGCACTCACACTTCATGCAACAAGCTATTACATTTCCCCATCAGGAAATGACAAGAACAATGGCACATCCAAAGACACTCCTTTTGCTTCGCTTGCCACGGCTCAAAACAAGGTGAAGGCTGGCGATGTAATCTATATTCTACCTGGCACTTACCAGGTAAAAGAAAGCGAGATCATGGATAAGACTTCCAGTAATGTCTGGGACGTCATATTTGATTTTACCACCAGCGGAACGGAAAGTTCACCTATTATATATAAAGGTATACTGGATGCACAAGGCAATCGTCCCGTCTTCGACCTCTCTGCTATCAATACCGGCAAGCGACTCACCGGATTCTACATCCGCGCCAAATATCTGGAGTTCTCTAACTTTGAGGTTATAGGCATCAACGTTCCCCTATCGTCAAAAAACACTCAATCAGAAAACATTCGTATTAACGGGGGAAGCTACTGCAGATTCGATAACATCGCTACCCACGATGGCATGGGAATCGGATTCTATCTTACAGGACGTTCGGCTCATAACACCATCAGCAACTGCGATGCCTACAACAACTTTGACTCCATAAACATCTCGGTAAACAATGGAGGCAACAGCGATGGATTCGGTTGCCATGTCAGCGCAAACTGCGAGGGAAACGTTTTTGAATATTGCAGAGCCTGGCAAAACAGTGATGATGGTTTTGATTTTATCAACTGCCAGTCGGCAGCTACTGCCAGATACTGCATTGCCTACAGCAATGGTTTCGACAAAGACGGCAACAAACGTGCCGATGGCAATGGATTCAAGGCTGGAGGTTATGGAATGGGCAAGGAAGTGAAAATCTCTTCTGTACCGATGCACGAGGTTAGCCACTGCCTGTCTGTGGGCAACAAAGCCAATGGATTCTATACCAACCACCATCTAGGCGGCATCAAGTTCGATCATAATTCAGCCTATAGAAATGGAAGCTACAATTACTCTTTCGTCAATAGAAAAGGAAGTACTCTCGCTGATAACATTGATGTGGATGGTTATGGGCACATCGTAACCAATAATATCTCATACAAATCCAGCAAAATCATAAAATCCATTGACATCAACCAATGCACCATCCAGGGCAACTCTTTCAGCTATATTAACCAGACATGGATTAATGAAACCTTGAATGATGACGATTTTTACAGTCTGAATCTTGACGAGTTAACAGCAGCAAGAAATACGGATGGGAGTTTACCAACCATCAACTTCATGCGATTGAAAGATGAAACCAGAAATTATGGTTATGGGGCTTTCAATGACAACTATGCTAGACCGCTCCTTACTGTTCATCTGTTTGGTGATTCAACTATGTCAACTTATGAAGATTCTGATAAGACTAAAGGTTGGGGACAATATTTTGACGAGATGTTTACTTCTGAGATTACCATAAAAAACTGGGCACATACAGGTTATACGGTAAAAAACGGCAATAACCTTTCTTGGAAAGAAGCCCGAGAAGTGATGAATGCAGGTGACTATGCCCTCATTCAATATGCACATAATGATGAGAAAAGTCTTTCAGCCGAAGAATATAAGAAATATTTAACTACACTCATAAAGAATATCAAGAGCAAAAAAGCAATCCCAATCCTCTTCACCAGTATTTGTCGCAACCTTATGGAAAATGGAAAGGTAAGAGGACAGAGGGGAGAAGACCCTGCCAGCACTGGCTTGCATGAGGAATATTCAAGCTATATGAAAGATATAGCTAAGGAGTTGAATGTTGTTTGTCTAGACATGACCGCCCAGACTCAGAAGCTTTTGGAAGGCATTGGAACAGACATAGCTGCCAAGTATATTTTTGACGGAGGCTATACCCATACTTCGGAAGAAGGAGCACGAATCAATGCAAGAATAGCTGCAACGTTATTATATAATAATAATATATTAGCAGATTATATTCTCTATAATAGTCTTGTGGATATGCCATCGCTTATAGTACAGATAAGAGATTTGTCATCTACAGATATAGAAAAAATTACTATAAAACAACCAATCGGCAGTTATTATTATACACTGGATGGCAAGCGGGTGACTCAGCTACTTCGCAACCATATATATATATACAACGGTAAGAAATTCATCAATAAAAAATAATCATTATGAGAAAAATCATTTGCATTCTATCTATTCTGATACAGGTCATGACACTCAGTGCCAAGAACTATTATGTGTCTCCTCAGGGCAAAGACAAAAACAGTGGTGAAAGCAAAACAAAAGCCTTTGCCTCACTCGCCAAAGCCCAAACGCTCGTAGTGCCAGGCGATACAATCTTTATCATGCCAGGTACTTACAAGGTGAAACAAAAAGATTTGATGGCTCCCATCTATCAAAAAGTATATGCCGTAGCCTTCCTGCTTGACAAAAGCGGAACACCACAAAAGCCCATCAGCTATATCGGAGTGATGGATGCCAAGGGCAATCGCCCAGTTTTCGATTTCTCGGAAGTAAAACCGGATGCCCGCATCACAGGATTTCTGCTCAGAGGTAGCTATCTCCGTATCAAGAATATTGAGAGCATCGGCATTCAGGTAACCCAAGCTCATCATACTCAAAGTGAAAACTTCAGAATTTTCAATGCCTCCCACAATATACTTGAAAATATTTCGGCTCACGATGGTATGGGAATTGGATTCTATCTTATCAAGAAATGTGCGCACAATTATTTCATCAACTGTGATGCCTACAACAATTTCGATACCGTTTCGGAAAACGGAAAAGGTGGCAACAGTGACGGATTCGGATGTCATCCAGGTACGCTCGATAGCGAAGAGAATGTGTTTGTTGGCTGCAGAGCATGGTATAACAGCGATGATGGATACGACCTCATCAACGCACAAGCTCCGGTAAAGTTTATCTATTGCATCGCCTATAAAAACGGATATGCCAGCATCAATGGTGAAGATAAGAAAATAGCCGATGGAAACGGATTCAAATGTGGTGGCTACGGCATGGGAAAGGTGGCTAGGACAAAGTTTGAAAAAGCGCCCATGCACATGGCGGAAAACTGCATCTCAGCTGCCAATCGTGCCAATGGTTTTTATGCCAATCATCATCTAGGCGGGCTGCACTTTATTCGTTGTTCTGCTTATAAAAATGGTGGTGCCAACTATAATATGACCAATAGGAAAGACCGAACAGAAACTGGCAAGAGTAATGTAAATGGCTATGGGCACATCATAGAAAACTGCCTTTCATACGGCTCGGATGCCATCAAAAGCAATAAACATCTGACAATGGTAGATGGCAACAAGAAAGACTGTCTCATACAAAACAATTCCTTCATTTGGAATCCGGTTACCCAGAAATGGGACAACAACAAAAAACTGAACAAAAACAGTTTCAAGAGTTTAGATGCCAAGGAACTTCTGGTTCCACGAGACAACCAAGGCATGCTGCAGCCCTTCCATTTCCTGGAACAAACCCAACCTAGCGATTATGGATGTAATTTTGCTGATTACCAACGTATGGTAAATGAATACAAAAACAGATAAAATCATAAATATCCATCAATATGTACGATAGAACAAATAATATTGATGGATAAAACTTACTTTTGCAGCAGAAACAACCAAATGGCAATCATAATTTTCAAACATATTATAAAAAGTACATAACAAACAATAAGGAAACATGAAAAGAATTCTCATTATAACATTAGCCCTTTTGAGCCTGGTGCTGAATGTAAGTGCTAAAATTCACACCATAGGCGACTCAACCATGGCTGATTATGACCAGGCAGAACCAGACCAGAAAGGAATGTATGGCTGGGGACAAGTGTTTGGTGATTATTTCAGCAATGGTATGACGGTAAAAAACTGGGGCGACCGTGGTGAGAGCGCCCGCAGTTTCTATCGCAAGTTCTGGCCTAAGGTCAGAACAGAAATCAAAAAAGGAGACTATGTTCTCATTCAATTCGGCCATAACGATCAAAAATCGGTAACAACAGATGTTTATCATGAATATTTAAGTAGGTTTATATGTGAAACGCGTGAACTTGGTGCCACTCCTATCCTTGTGACATCCATTTGTCGCAAGCTCTTTGAGGGCACCAAGATATCACGCCTCGGACGTATAGACAATGGTAAGGCACATGGTGTAGATGAGAACAACCATACTTACGACTACCCTTATCACATGAAGAAAGTGGCCGATTCCTTGAAGGTAGAATGCCTTGATCTTACAACAGCCTGTAAGGAATACATGGAATCTTGGGGACCAGAAGGTTGCAAGCAGTTCTTCCCTTCAGGTGGTTCTACCCACACCAATGAACTGGGCGCAAGAGTCAATGCCCAATTGGTGGCACAGTTGATGTACAAGGCAAATATTCTCAAAAAACACATCAATATTAGCCAGATCAGTCTTCCTAGAAATAATGGCAAAATAACTGCCGTTACCAATTCCAAGAATGAATCTGATTCAGCTGAAGAAGACTGGAACTACTATATGGTAAAGACCGGTGCCGATGGTTTTGCCGTATTTGGCAATCTTTCAGGCGAAAACCTCGCCGTTCCGGAAGGACTGATTGCCTATGGTGTAATTCAAGGTACAGAGAAGCATCTGGTGAAACTCGTAAAGGTGGGCAACGTGATACCTGCCCAGGTAGGCATTATCGTAAGAGGCAAGCCTAATACCGAGTATTCGCTGACAGCCACCACGGAGTCTCCGATGTTCAAACGCCAAAAGCAGAACCTGCTCAAGGTGAGTGAAAAAACAGGAAACGTTAAAGCCAACGAAAACGGTTTCTACAACTATCTCTTTACGAGTGAAAGAAAGAAAATTACTTTCATTCCTTCAGATGGTAAGACCCAGCTGCGCATCAAAAGAGCTTATCTGGTAAGTCCCGACAAGCTAGAGAACATTACCATTGAACGCAGGCAAAATACCGGCAATACAATGGCAAAATAGAAAAAAGCAAAATCATTTCACGTGTCACAATATAAAACTTTAAACAATGAACAAGAAAACTTTCATGATTCAAGCTGTTCTTTCCGCTTGCTGCATTATCACTTCTTGCAGCAGCGACACGGTGAATGGCGATAATGAATATTTTACTCATGGGCAAATAACCTATGTGCAGGAAGATGAAAGTAAGATTTTCTTCTTCGATAACCAGGATGGTACTGCTATGGTAACTTACAACCGCAAATATCCTATCCAGCTCAACGATAACAACCAGGCTAAGTTGACTACCTACGCAGGCGAGGTAACCATTCCTGAAACATTCGCTGTTGAAGGCAAAACCTACCGAGTAACCAGCGTGGACAAGATGGCTTTTGCCAATAATACCACACTCACCAAGCTTACGCTGCCAGAGTCTATCACTGCCTTCGGGAAAGGTGCCTTTACCAACTGTTCGGCACTGACAGACATCAACATACCTTCTACTATCCAGGATATTCCAAGCGCCTGCTTTGCTCAATGCAAGAAGATGGCAGCCTTCACCATGCCCGAGCAGGTTAAGACCATAGGCAACCTGGCATTCGCCAACTGCGCCAATGCAAACAAAATAGAGCTCAACGAGGGCATCACCACCATCGGTGAACGTGCCTTTCTGGGGTGCTCATCTATCAAGGAAATCACTCTGCCTAGTACTGTCTGCAAAATAGGTGGCAATGCTTTCTACAGAGCCAGCAAACTGACCAAGATTCACTGCAAGGCGACAACACCTCCTGCATTGTCAGATTCCTTGGGCGATTACATCTCAAAGACTACACTCTTTGTACCAACAGGGAGCAAGAGTGCATACGAAGCTGATAAGCTCTGGAGCAAGTTTAATACAATTGAAGAAGAATAAGTCATGAAACATATAGTATTCACCCTACTCTTAGCCTCTGCCAGCATCTCTGGTATGGCACAAAATACAAAGACTATTCAGGGAACTATCACCGACGGAAACGGCGAACCTGTGATTGGTGCTACCATCAAAGTAGGCAAATTGGGTACCATTACCGATATAAATGGCAACTATACGCTATCTGTTCCTAACAGCACTCACCAAGTTGAAGTTTCCTACATCGGCATGAAGACCCAAAAAGTCAGCATCAAAGGCAACAAGGCTAGTACCACCCTGCAGGAAGATTCCAAAATGATGGACGAAGTGGTGGTTATCGGTTATGGTTCCGTTAAAAAAGGTGATGTAACCAATGCCGTAGCCAAAGTAAAGGGAGACCAGTTGAAAGACCGTCCTGTGAGCAATATTGCAAGTGCTTTGCAGGGAGAGTTGGCTGGTGTTGAAATCCGTACCACCAGCGGTGCGCCAGGCAGTGGCGTTCAGATCAACGTGCGTGGTGCAACATCTATCAACGAGAGTGGCAACTCAAATCCTCTCTTCGTGGTAGATGGCGTTCCTATGGACGAAGACTTCGACCTCGTCAACCTCAACCCTCAGGACATCGAGAGCATCGAGGTATTGAAGGATGCATCTTCCAGCGCCATCTATGGAAGCCGTGGTGCCAATGGTGTAGTAATCATCACATCCAAGAAAGGTAATGATGAGGGCAAGGTGAGAGTAAACTTCAGTGCCGACTATTCCCTGAGCGCTCCCGAACGATACATGGACATCATGAGTCCTACTGAGTGGATTGAATGGAGAAAGAAGGCTAACAATGTGCGCTACGTCAACCAATATGGATTAAAGGGTGCAAAGGAAACCGATACTTACGCTGAACGCATCGCCATCATCGGCAGTGTGAGCGTAAACTATGTAAACGATCCTCGATGGGATATGCCAAACTATGGCGGTCTCTCCCTCATCGACTGGCAGAAGGAAATCTTCCAGACTGCCCTGGCACAAAATTACAACCTCTCTGTTTCATCAGGCAACAAGAAAAGCAACTTCCGTGCTTCCCTGGGCTATATGAACCAGGAAGGTATCGTTATCAAGACAGGATTCGAGCGCATCAATCTTAAGATGAGCGGACAGACCACCGTCAAGGACAAGTTGACCTTGGGATTCGACCTGGCTCCACAATTTACCGTTACCAAGGGTGGCAACGTGGACGGCAAGGGCAATACCGCCCAGCTGGCCCTGACCCTGGCTCCGGTTGCCGAAGCCGAAGCCGGACTCTATACCAGTGCCCAGCCATACACTCGCTATCTCTGGGCAGGAAGTGCGATTAGTCCTATTGCCAACATGGAATACTCCAGCTATCGTGACGAGAAAATCCGACTCAATGCATCTGCTTTTGCCCGTTATCAGATTCTTCCGGAACTGACAGCTGAAGTTTTGGGTAGCTGGTTATTCGTGAACAGCGAGCGCCATCGCTTCATTCCAAGCAGCCTTAATAGATATTGGGCTTCTTATCCTGAAGGATATTATAGCGACGGAAGCTGGACAGGTAGTCGCAGCCATAAATACCTGGGACAGGCTACAGCCACCTATAACAAGGATTTCGGCAAGCATCATCTCAATGTGGTGGGCGGCTGGTCTGTGGAAATGACCAAGGACGGAAGTTCTTACACCATTGGTGCCACACAATATCCAAACAATGCCCTAAATGGAGGATTTTCTGATATGACCACCGTTACATTGAAGAATGTATCTGCTGTTTATAACACAGAAGACCGACTGGTATCTTACTTTGGCCGTGCAGAATATGGCTTCGATAGCCGCTATTTGCTCAATGCCAGCATCCGAAGAGATGGTAGCAGCCGATTTGGAAAGAATAAGAAATGGGGCACCTTCCCTGCCGTTTCAGGTGCATGGAGAGCCAGCAACGAGAAGTTCTGGAAGAACAACTGGCTGGTAAATCAGGCAAAACTCCGTATAAGCTATGGTGTAAATGGCTCTAACTCTATCCCGAGCAACTCTGCCTATGGCGTACTCAGTAACAGCAACTATAGCCAGGACGGCAAACTGACCACGGGTTTCATCCCGGGAAGCACCGCCAATGATGATTTGGGATGGCAGAAGACGGATTCATGGAATGCCGGTATCGACCTAGGTCTCTTCAACAACCGCATTTCTTTGGCAGTGGATTACTACATGAAGAATATCCGTGATATGCTTTATCAGATAACTCTGCCTGCAGATATGGGTTATACCCGTGGATATACCAATGTGGGTAACATCCGGAACACGGGTATCGAACTGGAATTGAAAACAGAGAACCTGACGGGCAGATTGCGCTGGACCACCAACTTCCAGTTCTCCTGGAACAAGAATAAGGTGATAGACCTGGGCGCCAACTCCACCATCTTCACGGGTTACGCCAACTCTACCCAGGTTATCGAGGTGGGTCGCCCTGCGGGTGAATTCTATCTCTACTATGCCGTGGGCGTTTACGAAACAGCCGAGGATTTGAAAAAATATCCTACCCAAACGGGATCAGTGGTTGGTTCAGTAAGATACCGTGATATCAGTGGTCCTAATGGTGTGCCTGATGGCAAGATTACCGAGGCCGACCGTGTTCACATGGGACATCCGCAGCCATCATGCACCTATGGTATAACCAACAGCTTCAAGTATAAGAATTGGACAGCCTCTTTCCTCATTACGGCACAGACAGGTGGTAAGATATATGGTGCGCTAGGCCGTGCCTTCGACCGTCAGGGTATGGGAACATCGGTGAATGTATTGAGAAAGTGGAAGAACATGTGGTTCTCTGAAAGCGACCCGGGCGATGGCCATACACCACGTGCATGGGGATCGGGTATCAACGAAGAGTATGATAGCCGCTGGCTGTACAGCAGCGACTTCATCAAGTTGAAGAATGTTACCCTGGCATACAACTGGCTCATGCCTAAAAAAGCATTTATCAGTAACGTCCGCCTCAGTGCCAGTGTAGAGAATGTATTCATGATTGATTCGTATGATGGGGGATATTCACCAGAAAGCAACAACTCAACAAGCCGTATCTCAAGCTACGATTACGGAGCATATCCAATGGCAAGAACATTCATTTTTGGTGTAAATATTCAATTCTAAACAAGCAAAACGATTATGAAACTATATCAGTATATTATAATAGGTGTAGCAGCCCTGAGTCTCACAGCCTGTGATGATTTCCTCACGGTAACACCAAAGAATACGGAGACCACTGATAACTTCTATCAGACAGAAGCTCAGATGGACCAGGCTCTTACCGGACTTTACGGAACGCTGAAGCCTATACCTAAGTATCTCTTCGCCATGAGCGAACTCCGTTCAGACAATACCTGGGTACTCACAGACAGCAAGCAGAACGACTATGCCGATGTGGCCACCTTTAATGCCAATGGTCTTCTTACCGACAACATCGTGTCGGGATGCTGGAGCGATTACTTCAAGATTGTATCCGCCGCCAACACCTTCCTCGACAAAATAGAGGCACTCGACTTCAACGACCTGAAAGTAAAGAAGCAGTATAAGGCAGAGGCACGCTGCATCAGAGCCCTGGCTTACTTCGACCTGGTCAGATTCTTTGGCAGAGTTCCTGCTCCTACCCATATTCTCACTACCAACCAATCGTTTGAATTGGGACAGAGCGAGGCGGTAGATGTATATAACAACATTATCGTACCCGATTTGCAGTATGCGGCAGAAAACCTGGCAGAGACAGCTTCCGACTATCAGGGCAAGGCACACAACGAGCGCCTTACCCAGGTAGCAGCCAAGGGATTTCTGGGTAAAGTATATCTCACCATGGCAGGCTTCCCACTCAACGATACAGCCAAGAAAGCAGAGGCACAACAGCTCTTCAAGGAGGTTATCGATTATGCCACAGCCAAGAACAAGTATTGGATGGCTGACATGGACGCCTGGAACCAGAGCTGGCTGCACGAGAACGATAACAAGTATGCCATCTTCGAGATTCAGTATATCGCAGAAGCCGGACAGGGCAATCCGATGGTAACACTCACCGTACCTAGCAACCCAGGCACAGACTGGTGCGGCAACAACCTCGTGACTGGTACCCACGTTTATATAGAACGAGGACTCCAGCGCCACTTCATTGCCAAAGATGAAATTACGGGAGAATATATAGACAAACGTGCCGACGGAACCCTCAACCTCAAGGAGACTATAGATGAAGACGGTAACATCGTAACCAGCGAAGGAAAAACGTTCTATACAAAGTATTTCGAAAGCAAGGTGAAGCGTGCCAAGTTTGGAATGTCGGATATGGATGCCACTATCGTTGATCGCAGCTACTGGCCACAGAACTTCCAGCTACTCCGCATCGAAGACATCATGTTGCTTTATGCAGAGTGCGTGGGCAATACCATCGAAGGCAGAGAACTGGTGAACAAGATTCGTCGCCGCGCAGGACTTGCTGATCTGGACATCAACTTATCTGAAGAAGAATTCCAGAAGGCTGTGCAGGATGAGCGCAGATACGAACTTGCCGAAGAAGGCGTAAGATGGTTTGACCTGGTTCGCAGAAACGAGTATGTAGATACCATCAAACAGATGTTCATCAACGATGATGATACTGAGAATGGCACCTACAGACAATATGCCAACCGTGTGAATGCCGACATGTATCTCTATCCTATCCCACAAAGTCAGATAGAAGTACGCAAGGGTCTATACACCCAAAACAAAGGATACTAATATGCCGCAAAATCATCTTAAATAAGAAGAATGACGGGCTTTTACATGATAAGAATAACGGCTTTTCAATGAAAAAGGTGCCTTTCAAGGCATAGATGACATAACAAAAAAAATCATAAGATGAAGAAAATTATCTGCATTTTATTCGCAGCCATGAGTCTGATGCCAGTAGCTGCCAAGAAACAGCCAGCCGTGGTGATACTCACAGCAGGACAGTCGAACACCGATGGTAGAGTGATGAATACAGAACTTCCTGCCGAAATACAACAGCAGAAATACAAATACTGCCAGTGGAGTTTTGGCTCCAGCCGTCTGTCGGGTGAAGGAAAATTTGAGACTTTCTGGCCTCGAATCAACAACAAGAACAAGCCGGGACGCTGGGCCTACGATGCCATCGTATATTGGAACGTAGAGAAGAAATTGAAGAAGAATTTCTACGTCATCAAGGAGAGTCTGGGCGGCACAGCCATCGACACCCTCTGCACCAGCACCAGCAAGCAATACTGGAATGCTTCACCAGAATACCTTGCCAAAAACGTGGCTTCCGACAAGGGCGGAAAGAGCCTGCTCAAGGCTTTCACCGAGAATATCGGTGCCTGCATCGACAACCAGCTGAGCCATCTGCCAGAGGGATACGACATCAAATTCATGCTCTGGCACCAGGGAGAAAGCGACCGCCATCAGGCAAAGAACTACTATCACAACCTGAAGCAGATGCTCACCTATATCCGCACCTATCTTGTAGAGAAAACAGGCAATAAGAAGTATGCCAACCTACCTATTATAATAGGTGGAATCTCACATAAGAGCAAGCAGTGGAGCCAAGGGGTGGAAGATGCGCAGCATCAACTTGCCCAGGAAGACAAGAATATCTATGTGGTAGATGTGCCAAATGCCAGCCTGCGCAGCGATGTTCTGCACTTCGATGCCGAGGGGGCTCAGGAATTGGGCAACAAGATGTTCCAGCTTATTGAGAAGAAAAAACTTCTGAAGTAAAGACATGAGATCAATAGGTTACATTATACTTTCACTTTTGAGCATGGTGCCTTCGGGCATTCATGCTCAAAGTATTTCCATCGCCAAGTATGCCGACAACAGAAAGGCTGCCATCTCCTTTACCTTCGATGATGGTCTCAAGGAGCAATACTCCATCCTTTTCCCGAAGATGAAAGAACTGGGAATCAAGGGCACCTTTTGCCTCATCGGTTCCCGTATGGAGCATCAACCCAAGAATCCTGAGAAACAGACCTTCTCTTGGGAACAGGCTAAGGAAATGTCACTGGACGGACAGGAAATGACGAGTCATGGTTACAATCACAAGAACGTTACCAAGCTGACGGCAGAAGAGCTGCGCTACGAGGTGCAGCACAATGACACGCTCATCCATAAGCGCATCGGCATTTTCCCTCGCACCTTTTTCTATCCAGGCAACAGGAAGAGCGATGAAGCGGTGGCATATTGCAGTAAAGATCGTGTGGGTACGCGCACCTATCAGGTTAGTCTTGGCAGCAAGCGCACACAGGAATGGTTTGAGAATTATCTGCAAGGAGTGATTGATAAAGGTGAATGGGCAGTAACAATGACCCACGGCATCCGCATGGGATACGACAGCTTCGGCGACGAGACCCGTCTCTGGAAAATGTTCGATTACGCCCTGAATCAAGCCCAGAATGGGAAACTCTGGATTGCTACCTTTCATGATGTGGCAGCATACCAGCAGGAGCGTGACAACACCACCCTGAAGATAAAAGCCAAGAAGAACCAAGTAATAGTTACCCCGAAGATGAAACTCAACAAGAACATCTTCCAAGTACCGCTCACCCTGATTTTGGATTTCCAACCCATCAAGGCGACGCAGGCTGGCAAGAACCTTCCCATCAAATATAAAGACGAAAAATATCTGATTCAGATAGAACCATCAAAAGGTAAGGTGATCATCAGCCGATGACCACCTTACTTTTTTTAATACCTTGCATTTTGCGAGCTCTTCTTTTGTGTGCACTTCCTTGACTTTTTGGCAAAACACCTAGCATATTTGTACTATTTTACATTTTTAAGAATCATAATACTGCTATTATTGGGTATTTTTCGCTATCTTTGCAAACGAAGAATAAACAATTAAGAACAACTTAATAAAACCCAATATGATGAACAATAAAAGAAATCATAAATTCATAGGATTATCCTTTGCTTTGGCATTGTTGTCGTCACTCAACTGCCAGGCTCAGTTCCTCCCTACCCCTACGCAGGAAGCCAAACCGGGCGTAAGATGGTGGTGGATGGGATCTGCCGTGGATCAAGAGAATCTGAAGTGGAACCTTGGCGAATACGCCAAGGCGGGCATCGGTGCCGTGGAAATCACACCGCTCTATGGTGTGCAGGGTAACGACAAGAATGATATCCCTTATCTCTCGCCAAAATGGATGGATATGCTCAAGTTCGTGGAAAAGGAAAACAAACAGGTGGGCATCGAGACAGATATGGCAACCGGTACAGGCTGGCCTTTCGGAGGTCCTTGGGTGCCTATCAGCGAGGCGGCATGCAAGGCGGTGTTCGTAGATACCATCGTGGATGTGAAGCAGAAACTGATGGAGATAGAATTCAACGTGCCACAGAAAGAGCGTGCCTTCGCCAAGCTGAAGGTCATCAAGGCGTTCCCTGTGGAGGGTGAAAAATACAAGAAACGCGTCATCGCTCTCTATGAAAGCCGCACTCGTCAGAAGGTGAAACGTGCTGCTCCTGGAGGAGAAGGCTATGTAATCGACCACTTCGACTCTACTGCCGTGGCTAATTATCTGCAGCACATCGACAGCGCCTTCGTGGCATCGAAGACTCCATATCCTCATACCTTCTTCAATGACAGCTACGAGGTATATGGTGCCAACTGGACGCCTACCCTCCTGACGGAATTCGAGAAATATCACGGATACAAACTGCAGGATAAGTTCCCAGAGTTCCTCGATGGCGATGCTGTGGTGGTAAGCGATTACCGTGAAACCCTGGGCGACATGCTGCTCCATAACTTCACCGAACAGTGGACCAAATGGGCAAACAAGCGTGGTGCCATCACCCGCAACCAGGCACACGGTTCACCAGCCAACCTCATCGACTGCTATGCAGCCGTTGACATTCCGGAAATTGAAGGCTTCGGACTGACCGATTTCGGCATCAAGGGACTGCGCAAGGATCCGGGCAAGACCCGTCCTAACTTCAGCGACCTCAGTATGCTGAAATATGCTCCATCGGCTGCGCACATCACCGGAAAGAAATATACATCCAGCGAAACCTTCACCTGGCTCACCGAGCACTTCCGCACATCCCTGAGCCAGATGAAACCGGATATGGACCTGATGTTCTGCGCCGGCGTAAACCACATGTTCTTTCATGGCACCGCTTATTCGCCTAAAAACGATACATGGCCAGGCTGGAAGTTCTATGCTTCAGTAGATATGAGTCCTACCAACAGCATCTGGCGCGACGCTCCGGAACTGATGAAATACATCACCAACTGCCAGACCTATCTGCAGTGGGGACAGCCAGACAATGAATTCCTGGTTTATCTGCCAGTAAGAGATATGTGGCGCAAGGATACCAAGAACTGGCTGATGCAATTCGATATCCACAGCATGGCGAAGAAAGCACCTGAATTTATCAAGGTGATTCTCGACATCGACAAGGCAGGATTCGACTGCGACTACATCAGCGACAAGTATCTCCGCACGTGTACCTTTAAGAATGGAATGGTAGAGACTGCTGCCGGAACCCGATACAAAGGTATCATCATCCCTGGCAACAACATCATGCCTAGCGACGTGATTCAGCACATCTCTGCTCTCAAGGCACAAGGCGCCAAGATTATCAAAGGCGACAACATCAAGGCAATGGAACAGGCGGCAAAACCAGAACTGATGAGAAAGAACCTGGGCTTGAAGATGATTCGACGTGCCAACAGCATCGGCCATCATTACTTCATCGCCAACCTCACCAGCAAGGACATCGCTTCTAGCGTGGCTTTGGCCGTAAACGAGAAGCATGGCATCTGGTACAACCCGATGACGGGCAAATACCACGAGGCAACCATCGGCGACAAGGGTATCCAGCTGAACCTGAAGAGTGGCGAGAGCCGCATCCTCATCACCTCGGATAAGCCTGTAAGCGAGTGGAAACTCGGTTCCAAGGTGAAGGTGAGCGAAAAGGAGAAGTTTGCGGCTGCGGATAGCAAGACCATCGATCTGACAGCCAATACCTGGAAACTGTCATTCACCGAGGAGGCTCCTAAGGTGGGCGAAACCTTCAACCTGAAGGGCGTAAAGTCTTGGGAAGGTCTCAGCGACAAGGCGAAGGTGATGATGGGAACAGGTGTTTACGAAACCACCATCAAGCTGTCGAAGGATGATGCCAAGAAGCAGTGGACCATCGACCTGGGAGATGTACGAGAGAGTGCCCGTGTCTATATCAATAATAAATATGTAGGTTGCGCTTGGGCTGTACCATATATCCTCAACTGTAAGGATGCGCTCAACAAGGGCAAGAATACCCTCCGCATCGAGGTTACCAACCTGCCTGCCAACCGCATCGCAGAACTCGACCGTCAGGGAGTAAAGTGGCGCAAGATGAAGGAAATCAATGTGGTAGATATCAATTACAAGAAGACCACCTACGAGAACTGGACTCCTATGCCAAGCGGACTCAACAGTACCGTGAAACTCGTGGAAATCAAATAAATATCTGTCAAGAATTAGAGAATTCAATAATTCAAGAGTTTATTTCTCTAATTCTTGACTAAAACAATTAATAATAAACAAACATTAATAACAAGACAAATGAAAAAACTGATCTTTTCATCGCTCTGCATGCTCATGGGCTTGACCTCAATGTCTGCCCAGACCGCATTGC